>ENA-OZWP01000003-OZWP01000003.1-human-gut-metagenome-genome-assembly--contig:-NODE-3-length-75842-cov-23.928655_pt1 | contig 75842 bp, 115 predicted proteins | sample MGYA00243535_ERZ654081 | MGnify/ENA primary metagenome ERZ654081 (study PRJEB26926, sample SAMN06165119) | human gut metagenome | biome: ENVO:00009003; feature: ENVO:2100002; material: ENVO:00002003...
CGCGTAAGATCGTCGGCAGCGTCAGATGTGTATAAGAGACAGATATTATTTCGTATATATATTAACATATATATACTCATAAATATACTCATACCATTAGGCGTAGGGTGGAAAATCGTAAAAAAATCTGCCAAAAAACATATAAATAAAATTGGGAGCGAGGTGAACGAAAAAAAACTCCTTCGCGCGCGGACGCCGTAAAAAAGACGAAAGATAATAAAAATATAAATATATAGGTATGTTGCAGAGCAACATACATGCGAAGCATATATATTTATATTTTAATTATGAGTTAAAAAAATTCTCGGAGATTGTGCTTTTTGGGAACAGATTTAGCCCGCTTAAAATTTCCCCCCTTAGGGGGAAATTCGGGACACGAATCGTATTTGAGAAAGGGAGAGTTTCTTCTTTTTGAGGCGATACGTAGTATCGCCATTTTTCTTCTAATGAGAGAATGAGTTCTTTTGGGGTGGAGGGGTAGTTTTCTTAAAAAAGTGGTCGAAATTGGTAAACAAGTCAACTATTGAGGCATAAAAAATACCCACTTTTCTTTAATTTTCTTTTTATCCTGCTACGCAGGATTTTTCTTTTGTTTCTTTTGTAGGGATTCTTTTTCTACGATTTCTTTTTCTTGCTGGTACACGAAAGGTGTTTTTTTGGCGACTTACGAAACATTTGTACGAAAAGCCACAGTAGCGAAAAATAAGGAAAAGGGGGAGAAGGGGAAAGAGGAAGAGGGTGGAAAAGAAAAGAGTGGATGTTAAGGAAACAAGAAACCTTGCAAAGAATAAAGGAAGAGAAAAGAAAGACGGACGAAAAACAACACTCTTATCTTCGCCGTCGCCCCGCTCTAGCGGTGGTGACGGTGACGGTGAGAGTGTAGGATTCAGTTCAGACCGCTGTCAACGACGTCCTGCATTTGTTGGATTATATCCTCATAGCGACAAGCGAATATGAGGCGGGCGAGGCGGAAGGAATAGCGTCCGAAGATGACGGAAGCTGCGGCAGGCGTTATTAGACCATAGCCCAGCCGCCCGAAGTCGGAGTCGGGAACAGCGGTTCCTTTTTTAACGCAATCGACGACGAAGTTAGGGAAGACCTTACGTTGCTTAGGTGGAAGGTCGAGATAGGGTTTGATACAGGATAGGGGGACGCGGACGGAATCTGAAGAAGAGAGACCGAAATAGAGTTGAAGGAATTTCGGGAGCGGGTATTGTTCGGGGATGGGGTTGCCGTTGGAATCGTAGCAGTCAAGACAGAAAGAGGAAGAGTCGAAGATTTTATTGAGATAGTTGCTCCTTGCGTTAACGGCGTCCTGATAAGTAGGGAACGCGGAGCCGAGGTTGATTCGGATTCCGAAGACGTCGACATAGGCTTTATATTTTTTCTTTGTTCGGTCGAAGCAGATACCGACAGGACCCTTTTGCCCATATTTGCCCGCAGGACAAACAGTACCGCAATCATCATCGTTCGCGTTAAAAATTTCGTTTTCGTTCATAAGTTCACCTCAAAAATAGTTCGCATTATAGCGTTTGAGCGTCTGTAGTAGCCCAAAATCAAGCGTTAGCCCCGAAATCGACAACTTGTTCGACCTTGAAGCCAACGCCGTCTTAAAATCGATTACAGGACTTAAAACATTTTAGCGAGCGTACTGTCCGCAATAATTGCTCGCCCTGTTTGTTTCGATTGCTGCTGCCGCTTCGTTTTCTTCGTCTCGCTCTTGTATTTGTCAAGAGTCATATCGTACTTCGCCATAAACAAGGCGCGTCCGATATCGTTCAGGACCTGATGTTGAAGTTGCGCACACCGAACGGATTCGTAATTATCCGAATCGTAGTCAATCGGATATTTGCAATGTAAGAGTTCGTGAATGAGCGTTTCTTCTTGCGGGATTTTGAAATGTTCGTTTGCGGGCATTTTATAAATCGTAATTACGCTCGTCTTAGTCTCAAAATCGTAATCGTTATGACCGAGTTCGAGTTCGGCACTTTCTTTGTCGCATAGCACATACGAAATCGACCAGTCGCCGAGTCCGAGAATGTTCGCCCAAGCGTTCCCGCACGTCTCTAAACCTTTTTGCGTCTTAAAATTTATGTTTTCAAATTGCATTTTAGCCTCTCTAATAGCCCAAAAGCGCGAATTGAGGGCGAAACCGAATAAGTTATCGACCTCGCCCTCAACATAGCCTTAAAATCGATTACAGTACGTCATCTCTCTTTTTTGGCGGACGACCGACCTTGCCTCCGTTCACATAGACCTTGTGTAGAATCTGGTATACACGTTGACGAGTGACGCCGCATTTGTCTGCGATTTGTTGATACGTATAGCCCTCAAGATACAAGTCGCGCATCTCGTCGGCATACGGCGCCGATTTTGAGAGCATAAGCATTGCGGTCTTGACCTCGTATTCGGGGCTGTCTTTGGGGATGCGGGTGAGCTTGTTGTGAGGCTCGTCCACAGACAAGTATTCGAGTCCGACGCGAGTACGAGAGCGGGCAGTACAGTTTCTGCACAAGCCCTTAGCATAGACAACGGGGTGTCCGCAGTAAGAACAGACCTCGATGCCGTATTTTGCATAGTCGAAATCGGTGAGGGCGCCGTACTCTTTTACACAGTAGCGGCGGGTAGTGCGAGAATCCTTTTGGAAGGGTGCCGTAAGATATTTACACATGAGCAAATCGCTTTGCGAAATAAGAGCGGGCGCCGATTCGTCGTTACACCTTACGAGATATTGAGGTTCGGCGTCATCGGCGGAATCGGTTTTCTTCCCTACGACATACAAAAGCCCGAATCTATGTCCGATAATATCTTCGTCGGGAATGGCGAGTGCCGCAAACAAATGTTTTATTTTTTCGTCTTTTATCATTTCTCGGTTTTGCCTCCTTTGATACGTCTGTAGGAACGAGCGCAAAGCGTACCCGAAACGCGTTCGTCTTGAGTGACATCACAATGATAGCCGTTGGAATGAGAACATCCCTTGCAATAATACATCATTCCCGATTGGTCGCAAGAGGTATCGATGCTACGTATCCACTTCTCGCCGTCAAGACGGGCTTGTAGTTGTTTGAGTGTTTCTTTTTTTGAGTTGTTTGCCATAAAATTCATCTCCTTTTTAGTCCCAAAAACAAGAGCTTTTATCGGCGACAGTCTTCTCCGTTTTCGTTGCTTTTGGGGAAGACGATGTTCGATAAGCGCCGTATTTTTTCTTTTCGTTGGACGTAAGTGTGGTTCGTTCTGTATACATGGGGGAAGTTGCTTTTTTCCAGTCGATAGGGGAACGGGTGATGTTGACGGCGCGTCCGTCGACAACCCATTTTTCTTCGAGACCAGAATAGCTTGTTCCGCATTTTGCGCCCTTGAGCGCCTCAAGTCTTTTTATTGCTTCATCCATAGCTGCTTAGTCCTCGTCATTTGATTCCCAGTAGATAATATTGAAGAGTGCGGAACCGAGAGAGGGTTCGACAAGGATTTGGGCTACGTTTCTGTATCCGACCTCTTGCAAAGTGGCTTCGAGGTCCTTATTTTCTACACGTTTGACGCGGATAATAGGCGGCTTGCGGTGGGGTCGGGCGGTGCAGTAGCTGACGGCAGTGTCGCTCTCTTGTTCGACAAGTGTATCGTTATCTTCGACATCATCGGCAAACGCAGCCGTCGAATCGTTAATTGCATTGTCAACTGAATCGTTAACTTTTGTATTCTTTTTTGTTGCCATAAAAATTACCTCTTGTTTTTATTTTATTTTTGAAATTTTCTCGATTGAGCTGGTTAGATTCACGATATCGCTCTCGACGAGAAGTTTTGCGACGGATTTGAGTGTCTCGATTGAGACAGCAGGAGTGTCCGTAATCATGCGTAGAGTATTTTGGACACAAAGCACATTCGTATTCAAAATCTCTACGAGTTTCCATTTCTGGATGTCGATGTCTTGGTCTCGGTTCATTTTTTATTACCACCTCCATATGAACGTTGAATGACTCTGTGAACATACGCAGCTTTGTCGTATTTTTCTGCTCGTTCGTTAGCGAGAGCGGTTGCGCGTTTTTGTTTAAACTCGGCATAGCCCGAACACGAAGCGTGACAGGAAGGGTGACGAGAGGTGCAGTCTTTGCAAGGGCAATCAGATTTCAGCATCATTTTACACCTCCTTAAAACTCTTTCAACTCAGGTTTAGGCGCACCTTGCCTGTATATGACGATTTTTATTTTCATATGTTGCTCATCGAAAAACCGTTGAAGTTCGTCAATGTCGATAGAGCCGTCCTCTACCAACAAGAGTTTCCACTTCGTTTGTTTCGGGTTATTAGTCTTTTTGCTCATTTTCTATCTCCTTGATGAGTTTATTAACTATGCGTTCAAGATACGGATAGCAATCACTATCTGTTGCCTCTCTACAATTATTAATCTTGTTCAACACGTCGATTTGCGCTTGCTTGACTATGGTATCTTGTTTACCCTCCAACATTTCGATTGCCTTATCGCTATCTTTGAGTGCATTATCTCTAATTGCAATTTTTCGTTCAAGATAAATAATTTCGTCTTTTAACTGTTCAATCTCGGCTTCATATTCAGATACTTTGCTGTAACCACTCTCGATGAGCCTTTCAGCGTATTCCTTATATAAGCAATGCTGGGTATCAACATTGGCACAGATGTCTGGCTCACGCCCATTCTTACTCACTGCACACCTGCCATCAGTGCTACAATACCCACACATACTTCGCGCCATTTTCTCGATTTGTTCTTGTTCGGTTTTCATAAAAATCTCCTTCTGTTTTATCTTATTGACAAAATATATTATATCAAAATACAAAAGCCTTGTCAAGTAGGTTAACAACAAGGCTTCCGTAATTGATTTTAGAAAAAGCGTTATATCAGCAGACCGTTGTTAGTACACTGGAATGTGACCTGACTAATATCGGTGACAAATTTCCTTTTTTGTGTTTTCCCATTGTTTGTTGTGTAACTCGTTTCTATGACAATGACTCCATTGTCGTAAATGCGATAAGAATCAACACGAATCCAGCCTGAAATGGCATTAGAAAGTCTGGCATAAATTTCTTTGTATCCGTTTCCCTCGTATTCTTCGAGAACGGCAGCTGATTCTTTATTATTCGAATCACAGCCACTCAAACACACAGTGAGAACGGCAACGATGACGAGCGCGAGCGCGATTGATACAATAAGTTTCTTTTTCATAATCATTTCTCCTTACAAGAATAAAATTCAGTGCATTTGCCGCCGCGATAAACGCAATTAGGAACGAGCAAGCCTTTGAATTCAGGATTTACTTCTTCTACTTGTCTGCAAATCTCTGCGACAACGGCTCTGGTTTCGGAGCTGGCTTGATTACAGAGGCGCTTATGAGCGATATCCATTAGCGCTTGGGCATTAACACACCAGCACATATCAACAGGCGCGTCTTGCGGTGCCTTGCCTCTATCATATTCGGATTGACGGTCATTGCGTTGTGTTTTTACGAACGGTGTTACGCCGACGTGATGTCTCACGAGATGAACAGATACCCAATATGGTAAATTCGTGATTCTGAATACGAATTGAAGAACACGAATGGGACTATGTTCGGACGCGAGTATTTTGTGCTTCCACTCGTCTGTCGGCGGCTGTTTTGCTTCTTTGCCGATTGTAACGAGTGTACATTGTTTGCAAAGCATCCAATCCTCGTCGGTTGGATGCTTGAGAATCTCTACTTTGAAACACATTTTTTTATATCCTTTTATTCGATGCAATCGAGTTTCATTTTAATGTCGCTCGGTACGTTGTCTTTCCATACATAACTGTTTTTTAGGATATAGTTATTGTATGTATTTGCCGTATTGTTTGCTCGAATTTTAGCGTTATTTGCTAACTCGACTTGCGATTTATCGGCGCTATCTTTATATTGTTCGTAAATAAGCTTGTCTTGATTATAACTCGAAATCATTGCTCTGCAAGTATTTTCGACCTCTTTTCGTGTTTCATAAGAAGAGCTGTCGTCGGCTTTGTGCAGAGATTCTTTCCATTTGTTTATAATCGTTCTGCCAAGCGGTGTCGCACCGAAGAAGATGGAAACGCCTATGATTGCGATAACGAGTATTACTACAAGTGTTATTAGTATTGCGTTTTTCATTTTTTAACCCTCCGTTTTAAGAATAGGCTCGTCAACTGTGAACGGTATATCGCTATAAAGGAAATCGCCAGTCCACTCGATATATTTTCCGTCTGTTGTGAAGAAGAAAATACCGCTTACGTTTGAGCCATAACAACCGTCAATGCCTGCGATTTCAACAATCTCATAAGACCAGTCGCCATTGTGTTCCAAACGTTGAAGCCACTCGGCAGGGAACAAGTAACTATTCAAGCTCGAAACCTTGCCGTCCACAACGAATCTGCCGACAACAGCGCCGCTCTTAGAAAAAAGCACAATATATCCGAGCGGTCTTGTTACAGAGCAAGGCAATGTCATTGCTTTTTCACGTTGTCCGTTTACCCAGTATGCGCGTTTAATCACGTTATAGCGTTCAAGACTGTAGTCGAGGTCGGTTGGTGCGGGTTGGTTCGCAACGATATTTGCGCCAGAGTTCATTGCATTATTTACGCCCTCATTCAACTTTTTGTTCGCGGATTTGTTGGTGTCGCAAGCCACGAGTGTAAGAAGTGCTATTACAATAAGCAATGTTGCTACAATAATAAGTTTTTGGGTTCTTTTCATATACCTCTCCTTGTTCATTGTTCTACCTCCTCTATATAAAGCACATTGTCCATATTTATGTATATCATTTTCCCAGATATATCACAAATATATGCGAACAAAGGGAGATTCGACAGTTTGAATACCTTAATAATTTCATCGCTACCAATTGTATACCTTTCGGCAATTAGGTCTTTAAGTTGTCCCAAATTATATTCGGCACTACTTTTAATTGTAACTCCGTCTTTCATATAAAATTTCAACATTCTTTATTTCTCCTTTTTAATGAATATGCGGTATTTATCAAGCCCTGCAATCTTGTTAGCCCCGCTCTCGGTGTAAAATTCGTAGTAGGTCTTGTTGTGCTTCGTTCTATATTTGTCGCTGAATGCTGCCCAGCAAAGAGACGGAATGCCTATGACAAACAGATAGAGCGGTCCGAGAATTAGGCTTTGAATTGAGTGCCCGTATTCGTGAGCTGCAAGCGTTTCATCTTTGTCGTTGTCCAAAAAGATAAACATACCGAGTGAAACCGAGCCATATTTATTGCCCCATTTTGTCTCGATAGCATTCTTGTATTTCTTGCTTTTGCATTTTGCTATTTTGCACCCGATAAACATCAATAGACCAATGAAGTTTTGCGGGAAACCCCACGTCCATTGAATAAGTGTGTATAAAAATCTTTTCATTGTGTCGCCTTTATGTTGTCGCAAGGTATTGCGTATGTAACAGTACAACTATTCGGTACTTTCGGTTTATCGCCTAATGAGATTGTAGTGCTTGGATTAGGGTTCGTGTACTGCCCAGATGGTGGAGTTAGATTGTCTTTTTGTGTCCACTCCGAATAAAAGGGCTGAGTTCCTGTTCCCACCGTCGTTATCCAATCGCTTTCTTTTTTACTGCAAAACGGGCAGTAGGATTGGTGTGGGGCAAGGATAGCTCCGCACTGCGGGCATTGCCAACCTTGTTGAATAAACTTCAGTGCGGGGATGTCACAAGCGGTTGACTTCGGGTCGGTTACTGTGCTCTTGTTTTCAGGCATAGTGTTAGCCGTACTATCTGCTGTTCCACGAAGCTTTACAACAGCCTCTCTGCATTTCGGGCAAATATAACTTCTGCTGTCGAATTTGAATTCTTCGCCGCAAATCTCACATTCTGTCATTGGTGAATATATTGACGGCACTGCATTGATTGTATTGTAGCTGTCGCCCGTTGCGTTCGTGGTTGTAACACCAACACCAGGGTCAGCTTCGCCCACTTTTTGGATATATGGCAAAGTTCTTATTGGTGTCTGGTTTTCAAAAGTGATGATATCATCCTTTGAACCAACAGTCCCAGTTTTGCCACACTTTGGGCATTCCCATTTATATTGAGGTGGGTAGCTTGTGAGAATCATACTTGTGTCTACTTGTACAATTTCACCGCAATTTGGACATCTGATTGGTTTTGCTAGTTTATACATAGTTTATTTCTCCTCTATTTTGATTTCGACATATCTGCGTGACGCGATATAGTCGACAAGGTGTACGATTTTTTCCAGTTTCGTTTTGGGTTCGGGCAATTCTATTTGAGAATATTTTGAACTCGTCCACTGCCCCGAATGCGCAGCGACAAGAGGTGCGACTTTTTCTGCGAATTCGGGTTCGCATACGGACCACACGAATTGACTTGCCAGTATCGGATGTTGATGCAGCACATATTCGGACGGGGTATCGTTCATGCCGTATTTGCAACAATCGTGAAGAATGAGAGCTGCGATTACGAGGTCTTTTTCGACGGGTGACAGCTCAAGCATTTTGAGATTGACGATATCAGCGCCGAGTATGGCATCGCGACGAGTATGAAGATAAAGCGTTTCGCCTTTTGCGTGATATTTCCCTGTCGAACTCGACATCACGTCATAGAAGTATTTGGGGAAATGCTCGATTGCAAGACGGGTTTGTTCGCGAATATATCGTCCCTGAATGAGTTCGAGTTCTTCCGCAAACGGTCCCGTATATTGCTGTTTTTTGTAAAGGTCAAGTCGATTGTTCATAATTATTCTTCTATTCCTTCATCTATCAAATATTCTTTATAGATTTTATTACCGCATTTCGAGCAGACCGCCAAAACGAGATAATCTTCTTCTTCGCCGATTGCGTTATCTCGACATTCTTGATTCGCTTTTGCTTTTGGGATATGACAAGTATCGTGTGTGTTTGTTGTAAGTTTTCCACATATACAGCATTTTACTTTTTTCATCTCAGTCTCCTTTTTTTAACTTCGTCTTTAGAGAACCTTTACGTCCTCAAAATCTTTGTTTGAATTTGGGTTGCAGAGGGCTATCAATACCCCTGTTTTTGTTTTTTATATATTGTATTGCAAATGCTACTTTACACGAAACAATTGCACTGCGCAATGAACATTTTGAGCAAGTTTTACAAAAATCTTTCTACGCCTCGTGTATTTCTATAACTTCTTCAACTTCTACTGCTGATAATTTGTGAATATCAATTTGTTCCATCTTCATTTTTCCCTTTGCAAAACATTTTCATATTGCCTTGTGAATCGATAGTAATCAAAGGCGTATCCTCGCATTTGTAAGTTGCAGTGTGAACGGTAGCTCCACACAATGCACTCAGAGTGGTTTCGATGTCGTCGATAAGAATGCCTTGCTTTTTGATTTCTGCTCTCGTTCCAGGTTTCAAATCCATTACTGTAAGAGGAATTGGTATATCATATCCCAAACTCTGTGCTTGCCACCATATTTCCCTTGCTGTTTCTTTGTTGTATGTAAGGATTCGGCGACCTGTTTCGGCTGATTCTTGTATTAGTTTCGTTGTTTTTCCAGAGGCGCGACCGCCGAGAATTATTTTCATCCTTCGTTCCATCTCCTTTCTGCTTCTTCTTCGTCTTGTTTTTGCCACATCTTGAAAACGCGTTTCCAGCACTCAACGGCATCGTCGCAGTTGCATTCGCCCTCGACACCGCCACAGTAGTCAAACATGTCTTCGTCGAGCGGTGAATAGTTGCAAGGCGACTCGAAACTGCTTGCAAGGTGTTCTGCGACCATATTCGTAAACTTTCTCATTTTTTTATCGAGTTGGCGTTCGAATTCGGTCTGTGGCGACTTAAAAATCGCGAACGGGATTTTATCGGGAAGAAAATATTTCGTCGGATGGACTTCAAGCCCGCATATCATCGAAGGCAAGTCGTATTGCGCCATCTGTCCACCGCCCTGGTCGAGAGATACAGGTACAGATGGGACTTCGCAAACGTTTTCGTTTATCATGATTGTGTTTGCGAACACTTTTTCGCGCAATGCAACGTCTTTTGCTTTTATAATTTTTTTTATGAAGTCGTCAAACGTTTTCGCTTCAAAAGCGTCGTCTTTTGCTTGCTCGATATCTTTTTCGGGAATAAACACACGAAAGTGTTCGTCCTTGGTTTCGTTGTACAAATCGATTTGATACGTGTTTATACTGCCGATAAATTCGATTGCTTCTATTTCAATTCTGTCGCCCATTCTCCTTCTCCTTCCAACTGGTCTACGATATACCTACACTGGTCTTCAACGTATTCGAGCCACAATCCGCCGCCGTCTTCAAAATATGAAAATTCTTTTTCTTTTCTATCTCTTGTTTCGGCATCGATTAGACCGTACTCATAAGCCGTATCGAAGTCGAAGCCGTCTCCGCAATGTCCGCAGTCGAATCCGATATAAAATTTTGCTTTTTGTCCGTAATCGTAAGGCAGTTTGCCCGAAAAAGATAATCCGCCGTGGCAATCGATATCGTAATCGACAAAATCTTTGTTTTCTGATACGGATACGTAGCCGCACCTGTATCCCCGACGCGTGAACACAACAAGACAATCATGACCTCTGTATTCAAATTGTTTTTCTACTATTCCAAATTTTTTCCCCATTGCGAAACTCTCATAATTTTTCATCGCTACTATTATCGTAGCAGGCTCTCCCTCAAACGATGCGACTTTCGCAATCGGTTTAATAAGGTCTCCATTGAAGTAAACCTGTCCGAGTTCGAACTCGGAATCCGAAATAACGTAGTCCTGTATTGCATAACCTCTGTATGCTTTCAGATATTCAAAATCTTTAGCATAATTGTAATCGAGCGTATCCGCAGTATTGATATAATTGTCAACTTTTTCAACCTTATAAACGTTATAATTCATAAACGTCCTCCTTTTGTTTTATTTGTAGCCATTGTGGTTAATTCTTTTTTATATTTCTAACATCTTCTACTGCTTGCAAAATTCGTCTCATTTCGCCATGCCACGCTCGATAGTTCCAGTCAAGAACATCTGCAAGCGCGCTTTCGAGTTCTTTTTCGGTTTTCCCCAAAGACGTTTCAACCGTTCGCACATCATTACCATAACCGTAATGTTCAACCATATAGAAGCCGTCTTCGTCTTCGAATATTTTCGTACAATCTACTATGGCAACACATTTTCCTTTTCTCATTTTTTTACTGATTCCTTTTGTTTTATTTGTATTTACATTATATCAAAATATAAAACCGTTGTCAATGGGGTTAAAAAGAAAAAAGACTGAATTTTATTCAGTCTACATTTTCTCTATATTCGCTTGCGTCCAGTCCGATAATATCGCTTACAACACGAAACATTGCTCTCAGCTCCTTTTGTATCTTAGGGTCTGACCAGGATTTATTTTTATCACACTCTTGGATTGTTCTCGTCATCATCCCATCGATTGTGAATAGCAATGTGAATTCGTGTTGTTCTGCCGTTTCTGTGTATTTGTCGAAATTTTTTCTGAGTTCGATTGTGTCTTCCCTTGTTACTGTTTTCATTTTTTCTTCCCCTTTTTCGTTTTTAGTTCTTCTCGAATTGCAGCTGTAATATCGTTGAAATCAAATGAGCGAACAATATCGACGAAAGCAGTGTAATCACCGTCTTTGTCGACGCGAACGAAACAATATTGTGCCGTATCAAAGCTATGCCCCCAGAACTTCTTGAATTCGGGTATCCGAAGCTCGTATTCGTTCCCGTTTTTGAGCTTGAATCTGATGTCGTAACGGTCTAAATACGTATGATTTATTGACTCAAATTCAAATGGGACATCTAAACCGAGGAACATTGCCATCTCGATTTCGAGCTTGCATTGCGTAACTTTAGAAAGCTTTGGTTCAAAATGGCGACTGTATTCTTTATAAACGTCTTCGAGATTGTCGAAATTCGTTACTTGTGAACTCGCTCTAAGCTCTTCGCCGCATTGTGTCAAAATGCAGCAGTATTCGGCTTTCAAACGTTCAATTTCATTGTATTTTTGTTCCGAAAGTTCTTTATATTTATAAAAATCTTTTAACATAATCAATATCCTTCCTTTTGGATTCTTTTTTCACAACGTTCCATGAGCCATTCTTTGCCGCAGAAACGGATGTCGCGGATAAGCCTCTCATGTTCGGGTCCGAATCCACAATAGCCTGGACCGTACACACACGAAGTTGCATCCTCATACAATCTTTTCACGAGTCCATCGTGGTCGTGAAGAAACGCGTAAGCGGATTTGTATTCGTCACTGTCTTCGGGATAGTCCATGAGCGTGTTTTCGAGTCCTCCGAGAAGGTCATATGCGGCGTACTTGATATTGTAAAACGCTTTTTTCTGTCTTTGGTTCATTTCACTAACTTTCATGATTGTCACTCCTTTGTTTTTGACTTTGTACTTAGATTATAGCAAAAGCACAAAGCCGTTGTCAAGAGGGTTAGAATGTAAATAATGATATTTGTCCCGTAGCGTCTATATTGTTTAGACGGTCAGAGGCAATCTGCGCCCATTTCGGGTCGATTTCAAATCCGAGATATTGTCGGTTCTGATTCTTTGCCGCGACCAAAGTTGAGCCTGAACCAGCAAAAGCGTCGAATACGATATCGCCTTCGTTCGAGCTGTTTATGATTAAATTCTCAAGAATGTTTACGGGCTTGCAGGTCGGGTGCCCATATTTCTGTTTGTCCTTGACATTTATAGGCTGTTCGTAATGTGTTTTAGCCGTATCGTATGTTATATTGAGTTTCATTGTATCGTGGAAATACAAACAATATTCGGTATCGGTAAGGTATTTACTCCCACACAACGGCATAGCGTTTGTTTTATGCCAGCTGATTATATCAAAAAGCGAACCTTTATAATATTCAAACAGTTTCGGTATGAGAAGTTTGTTGCACCAGATATAGATGTTGCGCTTTTTCATAATTCGGTCGAGTTCTTTGAGAATCTCGAAGTCGAAAGCGTTTGTGATATCGTTCTCGACAAGGATATCGAACATATTTCGAATACGTTTTTCTTCAAGCATCCCTCCGCCTGTTGTGTGCGGGATGTCGTATGGCGGGTCGATGATAACGAGGTCAATACTATTGTCGGGGATATCTTTGACCGCTTCGTATGAATCGACGTTGTATATGTTGTTTAATTTGAATTCCATTTTATTCACCACGCTATTCTGAATTGTCCTTTAAATGAATATTTTACAAATCTATCGTAGATTTCTTTTGCAAATTCGTTGCTTCCTGTCATCATGATTCTCGGAATATCAAAGAAGTGCCACTTATCTTTTTCGATTCCGCTGGCTTGGTCTTGGTGATGTTCAGAAAGCCATTGCTTATCTTTCTCAGAAAAATTTACGCCATATTCCTTTTCGATTTGTTCAATCGTTAAATTCCCTAAATATATTGTCATTCTTCATCAATCTCCATTATTTCCATTTTTTCTGGTCTTGATTACGTAATAGGCTCGTAGTTAATCTCCACCATTTTACTATTGTCCTTAATTACATCACGTATGGCAATGCCATCACCTTTTTTACCGTTCAGCTCTTCTTTTTCGAACAGCCCTATGGCAGCAATCATTTCGTGTACATCCAAATCTTTGATTTCAACAATCATACGGCTCGGTTTGTTTTCGACCATTATATGCGCTTCATTAGCTAATACCCTGCCTAATTTTGACACAAACTCGGACTCAGTTCTCGCTGTTATCAATGCTTTTCGTTTCATTTCTTATCTCCTCCAGTCTCTTTTCGGCTTCGGCTTTTGTTTCGTATTCACCAATTACGAGCAACTTGCTAGTGTCTACCATACAGGCGCAATATATGTTGCCAGACTCCACAACCGAATATTTCGGGACGAGTATCCCGTTTTCGATTTTCTCTTCGAGTTCTCCAAGCCTTTTTACCGCCATTGAATAAGCAAAGAAAGCGTCATAATCGCCAAACTCACCTATTTTATGTTTAAAGTCTTTTAGGTCATACTTAAAACATCCAATATTATCTCGTATTGTCAATCTTTGATATTCCATAATCACAATTCCTCCACATAACACCAACTTTGCGGCGCACGAATAATATTTTCACAACGACCATTCCAAGTCGAATAATACTCACAACGGTCGCACATCGGCAGGTTTATTTTGCAAGGTTTTCTAAACTCGCTCAACTCTTTCGGCTTGTCGTAGATTTTCAAGTCGGATATGTGCCAACCATAAAGGGTTTTGCCTTTGCCGTAATTTTCAATTTCAGAACATTTCAGTCCAGTTGCTTCGCTGTGACATTTCAAATAAGGAAAGTAAGATGTGCAATCGTCTGGATATTCGACATAATATTGGTGACCCTTATCATGCTGCCACTCTATAATTTTGTCGCATACAAACTCGCCGATAACCTTGCTACTAAAAAGCCTATCGTCATAACCTTTGCCTTTATATAGTTCGCTATCAAAAAACCACTCGAAAGGTGGATTTGCTTCTTTGTAAAGATAAGGTTTTGCGCTTGTGCAATATATATAGCATTTGAACGGCGCTCCACATTTCGGCACGGTCTTAGACACGAGTATGGTACAATTGCCATTTGCGACTTTTTCACAAATTCGGGGCGATACCGATTTCATTACTGCTTTCATTTTAGCCCACCTCCAAAAAGCCAAAGAAAGCCGAGAAAACTCAAAATTGATACTATAAGTGCCATAATATTCATTGTTTACATCCCCCTTATTATTCTCGGTTGCCCTAAACAGTGACAATCGTGTTTTGCATATATGCGGTCTTCATAACCCAACTTGTCGCCACGGAACGCTGCGGGATTAGATTTTCTGCACCAAAATTGCTCGTTTTGTCTTGTCAAGAATTTACAAGAGAAACAGTTTTCAAATTTTGGATTAGACCTACATCTATCTTCGTGTTCTGTTACTTCTTCTGCTGAACCCGTGAACCCTTTGCAATAACTGCATCTATATAGTTGCTCCATTATTTCTCTTTCCCTCCAAAAATATATTTGTTTACCGCATTCTTAAACGGAATACATTGATAATCTTTCAATACAAACATCCACGCATTCGGTGCGTCGTATTCGTACAATTGGAATATACAATCTTTCCAATTCTTCATGTTCGCTGATTTGAAGCGAGGCACTTGTATTTGGTACTTTTTATCGCCGACAAAAAATTCCAAATCCATAGCTACACCGTAATTGAATTCGATTACCGAATCGAATTTTACCTTATCGGCATTATCTCCGAAAAACATCTTAAATATGAATTTTATTGTTTTTTCTGCTTTTTCATCTTTAGGTTCTCCCCATACGTTATGCAAGTCCATATACAAGCCATAATCTTCAAATTTGCTCACGATTGCGGCAGCAAAGCTGTTGAGGGCGTCCAATTCGATTTCGATGTTTTTCTTTTCAAATTCGCGAAAATCGATTACTTTCTTTACTTGTTCAAGACTTTCCGTACAAGGTATTATATTGTCAAACATTATTTATTTCTCCTTCCACATTCTGTGTTTGTTTCTTCTGCGGACGCGAGCCGCATAATCATATTTTTCTGCGCGAATGCTATCGAGCATAATTTCGCGTTTTGCTTTGAACTCGGCATAATCCAAGCACGCAGCATGGCAGGTTTCGTTACGAGACGTGCAATGCCTGCAAGGACAGTCGGATTCAATTTTCATCTTCGTCCTCTTTTTTGTCGGATTCCCACATATCGCCAAAACAGCACCATCTGCAACCTTTTCCGTTACAGCCTTTGCACCGATACGTATATGTTCCGAGTTCGGCTTGTTCTGGGTCCTTAAAAACGATTGTCATAATTTCAGCCCTCCACCGAAAACGAAAACGATGAAATAGATACTTCATAAGCGGTTCTTATTTCCATTGTATCGTCATCGTACTGTTTCGTATATTCACGCGACTGCAATCTTCCGATAGCCGAAAATTTTCCCCAGTTCCCAATTGCTACCAGCTTTCGAGCGACACCGTTCCATGCAATACAAGGAATATGCGCTGTCACAACACCGCCCTCTTTGTTCACGAGAACGAAATCTGTGATAACAAGATTTTTGGGTGTTTTCCTTATCACGGGGTCAGCAAGGAAAGTGTTGTCAAAGATATTTACAACGTTTACATATTCGTCTTCGAATTCGTTTCCATCTGTAATCTGCGACGCTTTTACTCGAATAAGAGTTCGCGCTTTTCTCGCGTTCACATCATATTCAGAATATGATATAATGCTACCCAATATCGCAACTGGCTCGCCCAAAGCGATAGAAAAATTTGACATGGCGTCTTCGAAAACGACTTTAATCATATCTTCGTATCCAGAATAACGTTTGATTCCAAGTTCGAATTCATAATAGCCTTTTGCGCTTTTTTCGGGAATAGATTTTACAATGCCCTTTAGTGTTACTGTGTTCATTAAAAAATTTTGTCTCCTTTGTTTGATTTTGTAGCCATATTATAACAGACCATAAAACCGCTGTCAATAGGGTTAAAAAGAAAAAAGGTGTCGGGAAACACCTTCTTTCTTTGGCAATTTGCTTAAAATATAAGAAAACAGCCACATGATTCTTTTGCGCGACTATTATAATATCATATGAAAACATTTTTGTCAATGGACTTTAAACGTTTTCCATCTTCTTAGCGACGACAATAACGGCGCTTTTGCATATTCTACACAGGTTAACATGTGGTCGTTACCGTCTTCACGAGCTTCGCCTTTTTTACCTCTGCGTGCGTTTTTGATTTCGCGGACAAGGTTCTTACACTTATCGGATACGAGATAATCTCCGTATGCCATCAAAAGTCGGTCGAAGTCAACACGAGTCTGAATCGAAAGCTTTGTAGACGCAATGAATCGTAGATTATACAATCCGTATTCGCGAGCTTTTACTTCAAGCGTTTGTCTGAAACCGACGTCGGCGCTATCAACGTAAACGTTTATTGTGCCGCACATAAGAATTGTTCCCATATTGCCGTAGTAATTCATCCATTCGATTATTTTTCGAATGAGCCTATCTGCCTGTTCGGGCAAGCCTATATTCTCGCGGTCGTCCGTATTCATATAGTTGTCGGCTTTGTTGTTGCTATGGAAATATTCGTCAATTGTAACGATTTTCTGCAAATCTGACGTAATTGCACACAGAGACATAGTAGTTGCCGCACGCACTTTTAAATCCGCATTCTCGTTTTTGCCGACTTTGAGAACGTGACCGCCGCCGTCCGAGAGACCTGTATCGACGCCAATAGAGAAATCAGCCCATTGTTGACGATTTGGCTCGTTTAATTTGAGCAATGTCGGAAGCGGGACAACAAGCGCATCGTTCCATTCTGGGTAAACAGCTGCCGTCGTGTTTCCGAACATACCCAAGAATTCGACTTTGTAGATTTCAGGTGCCTTGCGTCTCATTTCGAGTGCCGCCGCGTCATATGAATCCTTATCGCGAAATTCGTTGATTTTATAGGTAGATTTGTGTAAATACAAACCTTTGCCGTAGGGTCCTATAAACTCTGGGTCGTAATAGTCTATATATGTAACGTCGTCGCGGTCGAGTGTAGCGTAATCGTCTTCGAGCCTATTTTTGAAGAACTCTTGATTAAGCCAAGAATCGCCGTCCCATGCGTTAAAACACATTGTGATTTGGAATTTTAGCGGAGCAGGTAATTTACCACGCAATGAACCGTCGATTTTACGGAAGTCCTCATAAGACGGGACCTCGAATGCTTCGTCGATGTAAGCGTCGGTAAAATAGCCCTTAGAGAATGTGATACCGTTTAGAGACGTTGGGTTATTCAGTCCACGGAAAATGATTTGTTGCCCTGTCGGTTTATATTCGATTACGAGCGGATTTTTTGAAATTTTGAAAGCGTCTTCGAGTCCTAAATCAACAATACATCCGCACACGTTTTCGAAAGTGGATTGTCTGTTGTCGCTATCGTTTTGACGTGCGATAAGAACATTCCGACGCGGGTCTGATATTATCTTCATAATCGGCTCGTAACCGATAATGTTTTTAGATTTTTTAGTCGAACGGGCACCGCAGAAGAGGCGGTAACGGCATGTATTGTTCATAAACCATGCTTTTGTATATCCGTCTCCTATGAGTTTTCGCAGGGACAAGTCCCCGTTCGGCAAAAAGATATCATCTCTCATTTCGTTTCTGTTTCGTCCTGTTTTTTCTTGTCTGGCACTTCTTGTTCGATTTCGATAAGTTCAATCAAATCATCGGCAAGCAAGTCCTTTATTTCGTCGGCGCAATATCTGTCGAGATAACAACTATTATAATAGACTTTTTGTTCAAACTTGTCCATGCTCTTGAATCCGAGCCAAGCGTCGTCAAAAATCTCGACTTGTATTCTCCAATCGGTCAGAACGTGTCTGAATTTATCGGTTATAACGGCTTTCCCCCGTTTGTAATCCAAGTCTAAAGCCTCTTTGATTGCTTTTTTGTGATACGAATAGATTTTTTTTCGCCATTCGTTGTTGTTATAGATGTTTTTGAGCGTTCCCTGTACGAGTTCGCCATCGAAATCTTGCGGAATAATTTTTATCATGACTGGATAAGAACCTACCTGAACGATTTCATAGCCTTTTTCTGCGAATTTGTTAAGGTCTGCGCCTTCTTTGATTTTGTATACTGTTCCTTTTTCTTTCATTAGAATCTGTTCCTTAATGCTGATTTTCTTTTTTTATACGCTCTTTCACAATACGGGATATCCATATCGACATAATCGTAAATGAGCGGTTGTTTTTTATTTTCGAGATAGCGTTCGATGCGTCCTGCACATTGTACAATCAAGCCTTTTTCTTTAGCAGGCGAGCATAAATGCAGTGTGTCGAGTTCTTTTATTGAAACGCCTTCTTTTAAAAGCGAATATGTTGCGACAATAACGTCCCAATCGACTTGCTGTTTTAGGATTTCTTCTCGTTTTTTTGCCGAGGTTTTCCCCACACACAGCTTTGCATTGACGCCTCTTTCTTGTAACATCTTAACTAAGACTTCACAATGGTCAACACGTAGCGAGAGAACGATTTGCTTGCGCCCTTCTTTTGCGCATTTTACAATATTGTCGACAATAGTTTCGTTTCGAGACTGTCTACCGCAGAGGAAATTAACGAGTTTCGTATAATCTGTCATTCCTGCCGTATCCAAAAACTGCATTTTATCGAATATTGTTAGCCTATTATCGATATCGACCTCGATATGCTGCGCTTCTATCGTATTTACGCGCTCTCTTTCGACCTTGTATGTAGGCGAGAACGTTCCGTTAGGATTCATTCCGATATAAGCATACATTGCGTTTATAAGCCCGTCAGCGCGAGTAGGTGTGGCTGTAAGACCGAACTTATAACGAGCAGGAATCTTTGATAACACACTCGTAAACATTTTCAGTTTTGTAGGCGTTCCGCAAACGTGAGCAGCTTCATCACATATTATAACATCAAATTTGTCTTTATACAAGCATGGGTCGATTTTACACATAGTTTGTACTGTTGAAATCGTGACATCTTCTCCGATATTGAGCACTCCGTCAGTTGTGAGTCCGATTTTAGCGGTAGGATAAAGCCTGAGAAGGTCGTCTTTCGCCTGTCGTAACAAATCGCCTGTATGGCAGAGCCAAAGTGCCTTTTTGCCGATTCTACGGATTAGTTCCATACCGAGATAAGTCTTTCCCGAACCGCAGCCAGCAACGATTACGCCGCTTCCTGCATCCATTGCGGCAGCGATTGCGTCCTCTTGATAGTCGAAGAACTCGATACCGCGCGCCTTGTCGTTCTTAAACGAGATTTCAGCGTTATTATTGAACTTTTGATAGATTGTGCAGTTCTCTCGCTTAAACATTGGTAAAAGGGCATACAGGCAGCCAAACGGCACAACGAGAATGTCCCCGTCAATATAATGAAGCTGAATCTTTTCTGGAACGTGTCGCCAGCGAATCAAATCTTCTTTACCCATTCGCATCAGTTGTTGATATTCGGGGTTATCGAAAACAAGAAACCGCTTGCACCACGCTTTGATTTCAGGTGACGCACCTTCGATTCTAATTTCATTTGAAATTATTGCTCTCATCTTTCTACATCCTCATATAACAACAACGGGAGGTCGTCGATTTTTACCGACTTGATGCCGTTTTTCCTGAGACAAACTGCATCTTTATAATGGAGAAAATAAAAATCGTGTTTTCTTTCCCAGAATATTGCAAAGCCCATGTTTTCGACATTAGCAAGTTCGTGTGCGAATTCCATTGACGTCCATTGATTTGGCTCAATTCTGTCCAGCGGGAAAGACGCTTCTGTTGCTTCAAGATGTTTTGCGTCCAAAAGCCAAACCTTATTTTTTTTACACGCAATTACATCAAAAGGCTGCCCGCCAACTTTTTTCGGGACAATATATGCCCAGTATTTTAATCCTCGCAGAAACAATGCGAGTTCTTGTTCGGTTTGTTTGCCGCAGTCGCCTTGTATTTTTCCCATATTTTACTCCTTTCTTCTAATATTTACGCCGTTAAGTCTTATGCCGTAATAGCACCAGGCTTTTACGCCGTTTCTTTCACGTCTAATACCGTCTTTCGCTGTGAGTTCGGTACTGAATTGACTTTCTTTCTTAACGAAGTCGGTATTGTTTTGTGCCCAGACTTTGTATGCTTCATATAATTCGGTACATTCAATGCTCGAATGCGAATCGATGATACATTTTTCGTCGATAAATTGCAGAACTTGGTCGTTCTTTTTCTTGAAATCGGCTGTTGCTGTTAATGTTTGCTTCGATTTGATAAGTCCCTTGTGTTCCTGATACATCAAAAAGCCTTTTATGCACCACCCAAGAATCTTATCTGCTTCCATGCGCAGTTTTGACGGCAACGACTTATCTTTTTGTTCTTCTGTAAATATGTTGCAGAAGATAAACAAGAAAATACGTCGCCAAATTCCGTAATCTTTACCTCGGATGTTTGGCAAATAGTTCGACGACATCCAAATTTTGAAATTCGGAATAAACGTGAACGGATTGCCATATGGAAAACGTGCGTTTACAGGGTCGCTACCTGTTAATATCTTTGTTTGTGCTTCTGACAATCGTCCGCCCTCATCGGTTTCACCCGTAGTTACAAATCTAACTTTTTGCAGTTTTGCGATTGCGTATTCGGCAGGTGAATTTGTTTGCCCTTTTTGCGTAACGAGAAGTTTTGAATCCATACTCGTTCCGTAATCTCCGATAACGTTCGATATCGTTTCCACAAGTGTTGACTTGCCATTCGAGCCATCGCCGTAAAGCAAAAACATACACTGTTCCTCAGTCGAACCTGTCAACGAATATCCGATACAGGTCTGAAGCGAGTCTATTACCTCTTGCGTATCAGAAATGTTGCCGTTATCGAATATGCTCCAGAGAAATTTTTCCCATACTTCCGACCGTTCAAACGACACCTTTGTGTGTGTGTTCTTTGACAAAAGCTTCGTCTTATCGAAAGGCGAAATTGCGCCCGTTCTCAAGTCGACAATCCCCGATTCCGTATTCAATAAGTAATCGTATTTATCGAATACATCGTTCGTTACAGGGATATCTTTGAGTGTTTGGAATTCCGACAACATTGCGTCTTTACCTGCCTTGTTTGCGACACGAGCAGTATTCTTTTGAGACGCATCGAGAATCTTTGCTAAACGCTTAGATTCGTCTACACGACCTTGTGCAGAGAGGACTTCGATTTTATCTGCCATTGCTTGGTCGTCCTCTTTCATTATTTCGATAAGTTTATTCGCATATTTGCGGACGACATTTTTATAGTCTTTTACCCAAGTTTTGCCAGTCCAAAACATGAACACTTTATCGGTAACATTATATTTGAATAAATCGCCGAAATAATCATAGAATTTTAATGCGTTTCCCGTATCCGAATATGGATATGACCCATAAACTTTTCTTATTCTGAATATAGGTTCTCCGTCCTCATCCAAGCTTGGAACATAATTAATTTCGCTTTTATCGGTCTTGCCTTCTTCGGTTTCGTCTGGTGTTGCTGTCGTTTCGATTACAACCGTTTTCTTGCCGATGTTAACTCTATCTATAAGTTCTTTCTTGACATAGGTTTCACCAACATTTCGACAAGCGACGTCGAGTGTAATTTGTCCGTATGTTTTTGTGCCACGATGCTCATCCCATTTTGGACGCATAAGACCACTGTTGCGGAAGATTCTGTCCATTTGAACGACATCTTTATTGCACCAAAACGCAAGCATACTACAAAACGCCATATCGGCTTTAGAAGCGTCTCCACCTTGAAGGCTTATATCACCGTTATCATAATAGCGGAAAAATACTTCGCTTTGCCTTGAATTTGCAACATTTTCGAGAATTTGTTGGTCCGACAGCTTCAATGTCTCATATAAGCCATTGTTTGCCCTGTTATACTGTGGTTGAGGTGTAACTATCGGTGTATATACATATTTCTCCCAAAGCGGCTTAACTTCCTCTTGACGGTCTTGTAGGGGTATGTTGCGAATTGCATTTCCTGTAAAAGCAAAAAATCTATTTTCGTCATACATCTCAACACAGCCTTTTCTGCGAGAGCCTTCGGGAAGCTTGCCTTTACAGATAATATGAATGCCTTTACCGCTTTGAGACCATTCCGTATACGAGTTCAGGGTCGCAACAAATTCGTTTGCAAGACGTTTGAATTCGGCAACATCTTCTTCGGGTGTATTCTCATCTGCATGATTGTCCAGGTCGACACCAAAGATTCCATCGCCAAGAACGAATCCGATTCCGTCAAAATTGAATTTTTCACAGCCTGAAAGCGCAAGATTAAAGGTAGACCACGTGATAGAGTCGTTGACTCTTGCAAGCATTCCCGAAAGCGCATTATATGGGCGCTTCGTTTGCTTACCGCTTGCAAGGGTCTCGACCTTGTAGCCTACCCACCTTTTTAAAGATTTTAATTCTTGTGGAATGTTTTGGTATCTTTTGTTTAATTCTGTTGTTGTCATTTTTCCCTTTGACCTTTTTTTGTTGAGTGTTTTTATAATAACAAAACCCCACCGAGATTGTCAATGGGGTTAGTCGCTAAAAAATATTTTTTTTAGAACGGGAGGTCTCCGTCAACAGGTTCCCAACTCTCCGTTTCGTTGGACGATGTACTTGTTTTTGTGTCGCTGTCGATTGCTCCAACTTCTGACGGTCTGTAAGAGAGATATTTGACAATGTTTTTGTCGTTTTGGTGATATTGGTTTGCAGGCTCGATATCAACCGAAATGACCATATTTTGACCGTTGAGATATTGAACGAGTTCGTCATAATCTGCAAAGTCAAGTTTTGCATTCGGGATTGCCGCCAAAATTGCGTTGATTTTTGTCTTGTTGAAATCGTCTGTACCTTGTGTTTTGTAAATTGCGTCAAAAATGTATCTTCCGCCGAAAGATTGTTCGACATCCTTTCTGATTGCAAATTTGCAGTTGATATACAAAGTACCTGCGTTTGTCTTTTTGTATTCGCAATTAAGCGTTACCTCATAATCGCCTTTTTCGATAAGTTCGTAATCGGAATCGACTTTGCCTGAAAAATTAAGTGCCATTTTTTATTCTCCTTTTTTATTTGTTTTCGTTTTGGGTTGTTGTTTCGTCATGCTTTGCTTTGCATTCAGCTGAACACAATGCTACGCCGTATTTTGCTACACTTGCATCGTAAACGTTTTTGTTGATTTCTTTTCCGCAGACGCTGCAGAAAAATTGCGGTTTCTTAAGCTGTTTCGGAGCAGGTGTGTCTTTGATTCTGAGGCAGGGCACCATATCCCTTTGATATTTTGTCGTGGTTGCGTAAACTACTACTTGTTTGCCAATCCAACCGTCAATATCGCCAGTTCCGAGCGCTTTCTCGATTGCTTTACAATTCGTTTTGTTGAGAATCATCGGTTTGATATCAACACCGTTTACGTGTTCTTCAATAAAATGAGCCACAATGCAGGGGTCTTGTTTGCCGTTCGGACCCGTTACGAGTTCCTGCGCAACACTTTTGATTGTTACCACCACTTCTTTTGCTATGCCGTCGAGCGAAAATGCGCCCATATAATTGTAGTCGGCAAGTTGTTTCCAATGAGCCATAAATGTTACTCCTTTTTTAGTTTGTCATCAACGCAATCATAGCCTGCTTCTCTCAGCTGGTCGCCTGTTGCGCCAATGTAATTAAAATCGATTATTGTTGCTTTTTTTGTTTCTCGGCAGTATGCACATTTTTCACATCTTTGCGGTGCAATTTCGCCGTCGAGTATGCCTTTTATGCGAGGCAAATGATGTCTTACGATTGTCAACGCCTTGTCGAGGTCTTCTTGTGGGATTTCAAAGATGCCGACATCTGAAGGCGTTTCTTTTGTTATACACACAAGATAACAAGGAAGGCGGTTGCCCGTATTTTGATACACGATTTCTTGGAAGATTGCGAGTTCAATGTCGTAGTTGTATGCGATTGCGAAGTTGGTATATCCGCCAAAAGCGTCAGACCATACTCGGTTAAAATCTTTCATAACTTTCAAATCGACTATGGCTTCATCTTTAAGATATGAGTCCATTTTGATTTTGAAAGGCACGCCGTCGATTTCGCCCGACATTATTGCCTGATTCTCACCGCTTAAAAGACGCACCATTTCGCTATCTTGATTGATTCGTTCAATCAAGTCGTCCGCTTTTTTGAAGTTTGCCTTGAGTTCACCAGATTTCAAGAATATTTCAGGATGTTCTATTTTGAAATCGTCTATTTCGTGACTGAAATGAGCGTCGACATATGAGCCTACAAGCTGTGATTCTGTTGCGGGAGTATGATAGTTTGCTGCTGCGCTCGCTTCACATTCAAGAAACCTACAAAATCTCGAATACGACATGTAATCGTGATTAGTTCGGTAGTTCTCTTTAGTCAATGGCGTCATTGTCACCTTCGTCCTCCAATATCACAATGGCTTCTTTAATGTCCAAGCCGAGTCCGTTCACAATCTTCATGAATGTGGTCGGTTGCGGGCTGTTCGTTCCCTTCTCGATGTTGATAAGTTGCTGTTGCGAAAGCCCTATCTTGTCAGCCGCATCTGCTAAAGAAAAACCTTTTGCAAATCGATTCGACTTGACATATGCTCCAAATTTTTTCGGATTCACTCTATACCTCCTGCGTTTAATTTTTTTGCTCGTTCAATTGCTAATTGAACCTGGTCGAGTTGATTTGTCGGGATTAATCTCAGTTCGTTCATTGCGCGGAACCGTTCGTTCAGCGCAGCTTCGCCGTCATCTTCGATATAAAGCATTGTCGGAGCAAAATCATATTCGATTTTAACCGCATATCGGATTGATTTTTCGTCAAAAACTACCGAACATTTTGCGATATTGACCTTGATTTCTTTCAAGAAATCGTGTTCTCTCTCGTATGCAACCGCTTTCCGCATAACTGGTCCCGAAAGCGAGTCGAGCTTGGTATTGATTTCGTTAATGTCTTTTTTTCGTATCATAGAATCCCCTTCAACTCCTTTCCATATCTGCGAGCCACTTTGCAAGAACCGCTTGGCAAAACTCGTCCGACATATATTCGGTGTCTTTCAGCCATTTGCCCGTCTTTTCGTTGTATTCGATGTTTAGTTCACCGAACCCAATCCCTTTTGCACCCCACCCTATATTAAGCGCATATGTGTCAGGTAATCTCTCACTGCATTTGTACATTTTGCCGTTTGCGTAAATTATTTCATACTGTTTTCCCATAGTTTGCCACTCCACAAATCTTCATAGAATTTTATTAAATCTCTTTGCGCTTTTAGATACAGTTCGTATTGTTCACTTGTTATCATCTTTCACCTCCTTACACTCTCGGTATTTCTATCCGTTGTCGTGATGCCAAGTCGCCTTGTGCGATATAAACATCAATGGCACTATCATCGGGTGTGAATATGGGCTTGACTACTATCCTGTTCTTTCGGATAATCTCACTCCCACCGACCATTCTAATTGCCATTGCAATCATATCTTCAACTTCGCTTGCTGTAAATAGTTTGATTTTGCGCTTTTCTTCTTTTTGTTGCCTTTGCGGCACTATTATCGGTCCTGGTACATATATCATTGTTCTTTAACCTCCGCTTGTTTGCACTCCTCGTCATCGACATAACCGCCAAAGCCTATCCATTCAGCGTCACCGTAAATGTTTTCAAGTGTTTCTGTGATATGTTCAAGCACTTCAACACCTTTGTCAGCGAAATCTTCTGCGCAAATGATTTCAATTTTATATTGTTTCATCTTTCACTCCTAACGCTCTGTCGATGTTCTCGACCATTTTATCGCGAAGTTCAGGGTGGAATTCGCCGTCTTTATGTATTTTGCCCTGTGCCCAATCTTTAAGGCAGTTAAGATACTCGTCCTTTACTTTTACTTTATGTTCAAGCGATAAAACAGCCTTATAATTCAACATACAAAGAGTGCTAATTGTGTTTGCGAGAATATCAGGGCGTGATTTCAAAAACCCGATAATGAGTTCTTCATCTGAAAAACCAAAGGGGCTATATTTGTCGATGTATTCTTTTAATGTCATTGTTCTTTCACCTTCGCTTGTTTACTTGCTTGTTTGCACTGTTCGCATTTGTACCATGTTGTTTCACATTCAGGATTCGCTTCATAACTCATTGTATAAAAGCCAACTCCTTCGTTAAAGAGGTCGCAAACATAACTGATACCACATGGGTTATAATGAGGTACTGCGTGTTTACAAAACTCACAATTCTTTTTCATCTTTCACCTCCGCTTGTTTACATTTGTCACAACGCTTGCAATAACCGCTGTCCGAGTCAATTTTCAAGTCTTCATCAAAAATTGCACAATAACATTTATTCCAATCTCCTTCCATACATACAGGACAAAGTGTATCTTCAGTATCGCAATATTTGTCACTCGGAACTTCGAGTTCAACTCTTATCTTCGCCATTTTGAACCTCCTGTTCGTATTCTTTCCATATTAGTGGTTTTCCGTCAGCATCGACCATTACTGTTGCGCCACCAAAACCACCGTAATCCTTACAAAACAAATACATTACGCCCGTTTCCTTATGTGCTATAATTAGTATATCATCTGATTTTCCTACGATTATAAAATTGTTTGTTCCACAGTCATAAATTGTGTTTCCGTTTTCATCGATATTAATGTCGCAACTCGCCAACAGTGTTGCGCATACAATTACGACAAGTATAGATATAACTAAAACTCTCACTCGCTTATCCATTTTGCACCGCCTTAAAAATCTTTCAATTCAGGTTTGGGCGCACCTTGCCTGTATATGACGATTTTTATCTTCATATTTTGCTCATCGAAAAACTGTTGAAGTTCGTCAATGTCGATAGAGCCGTCCTCTACCAACAAGAGTTTCCACTTTGTTTGTTTTGGGTTATTAGTCTTTTTGCTCATTTTCTACCTCCTCGATGAGTTCGTCAATAAAGTCGTCAAAATCGTCTATATTAATCGTAAGATATTTTACGCTATCAGACATATCTCCGTAATCGTTCTCTATCTTGTCGTTGATATAGGTCATAACTCTATTCAACATATCGATTTTTGCTTGCTTAACTTGTTGCTCTCGATACTCTTGATTTTGTTGTGCTACAAACAATATTTGGTCTTGCGCCATTTGTATCGATTTCTCTTGCTCAATTATAATTTTGTAAGCACCAGCAAAAACGCGATTCCCAGTTACTTTTGCAGCATTCTCCAAGCCTTTCTTAATCTCGTCTTGTGTCATTTCTTTAACTCCTCTATCATTGGATTGAGTATGTCCGCAAGCATTCTCTCTTTTACACCAAACGCACTCAAATAGTATAGTCCATAACTATCTTTCAACTTGTTCAGCACATCGATTTGTGCTTGTTTGATTTCTTCTTTCAGTTTTTTATTTTCTTTTCTCAACACACTATTGTATCGCAAGTTCGAGTTGTTTTCCGTAACAAGTCTTTCGTTTTCGTCGGAGAGTTTTTGCCAAGCATCGCATTGAATAGCGTTTAGTTGCTCTAACTTTTCGTTTTCTTTCTCTTGCTCGGTTATGAGGTTGAGCACGTCTTTATACATTTTGCCATTACAACAATCAAACTCGCCGTAATTAGCATACGGGCAGTCCTTACAACAACTAATGCTCGGATTTGAGCAACACGTCAATGCTTTTTTAATATCGTCTTTCGTCATTTTTCTATCTCCACACCGTATTTTTCGCATATTTGTTTGGCAAGTGAAACCCCATTCACGTCAAATATTCTACAACATTCGAGTGTTTCCTTATCAATGCCTATATCATAAAGCATATTCAAAATCTCTCTTGCCGTATCCTTGTGGATATTGCTTGTTTTCACTTTCAACCGCTCAATCTCGGATTTGTACTCGGATACGTTTCCATAGCCTGCTTCGACAATATCTCTCGCAATGATGACTGTATCAACCGTTTTTATTACGTTGTCGTGACGTCCTTGTACTTGACCGAGAGTTGTTTCAACCCGTTCGTCTATAATTTGCTTAATCGCTTTAATTTGTTCTTGTTCAGTTTTCATAAATCCCATATCTCCGCATAGTCTTTTTTTGTGTAGTCAAGTTTTATGTTTCTATCTCTGCACATTTCGTTTAAGGCTCGCACGCACGGTCTGCCTTTGGTGTTGTCGGTGCAGTAGTCGCATATATCGCCGTAACCACACTTGCCATAATAATCATTGCCACTCGCTTGTTCATCGCTCCACCGTTGGAATCCGTTTTCCCACCGCAGTTTTGCGTTCTTGGCAGTGTTGTCTTTTGGCGGCATTTCGACAAGTGAAAGTTGTTCAGTTTTTATCATATTTTGCCATCCATCTCACGTTTGCGACGTCTTCGAGTCTTTTCGGAGCATACGCCCACATGACGACTTTGATTTCGGTTTCGAAATTATCACCGCACGAGCAGTTGAAATGCCCGTCATAGACATTCAACGTAGTAATATAACCTGTATCGCAAAGACAGAGGGCTTCTCCGTTTCTGGGCTTTTTCTCTTCGGGTTTGAACCATTCAATTGTCGTTTTCATTTTTGTTCTCCTTTCGTTTTCGGTGCCTATATAATACCAAACCCCACCGACTGCTGTCAATGGGGTTAACGTAATAAATTTGAATTTTTTTGAATTTGTTTTAATTTGCGGCTTCGACTATTTTGTCTGCGTAGTTTGACCAACCCGATGCCGCTTTGTACGCGTTGCCCGAACCTTTCGGGACGATGATGGTTGTGAGAGCGTTTGCGCTTAAAAAAACATTTTTCCCCAATGACGGAGGCGTAATTGAAAAAATGGCAATACTCTCTAATTTTTCACAATTATAAAAAGCATACTGCCCAATGCTCTTGATATTGTTACCAATTGTAGCTCTCGTTAGCCCCACACAACCATAGAAAGCAGCTTCACCTATATCGGCTACATTATTTGGAATATCTATGTTAATTAGTCCGCGACATGATTGGAAGGAATATTTCCCTATGCTCGTCACGCTATCGGGAATGGTTATGTTTGTTAAAATTGTGCAAACATTAAACGCATAATCACCAATGCTTTTTACGCCGTTCCCAATTGTGACATCCGTTAATCCGCTACAACCAGAAAAAGAATATTTCCCTATATAAGACGCGCTATCGGGAATAACTACATTAGTTAATCCACTACATTTGTTGAATACATAGTCGGCTATATATAGGATATTATTAGAAATTATTACATTTTTTAATCCCGTACACCCATTGAAAGCCCCCGTTCCCAATGTTGTTAAGCTATTAGGAAGTTCTACGCTTGTTAGCGCACTACAATCCTTAAATGCCTCATATTCAATTTGTGTCACGCCATTAGCGAATGTTACATCTTTTAACTTTTTACAATAATAAAAAGCGGAACTGCCTATGTATGTAACACTATTTGGAATTGCGACTTGAGTTAACTCTTTAAAAGACTGAAACTCATGCTCGTTTATCATTGTCGCTCCCACCAAATCTTCTTCGGTGACTTCCGTAAGCGTTTTTGTAAAATATTGATTTAACCTATTCTCACCTCCGCCAACTTCTGCGTATTCGGCAACGTCAACGACTTTGTTTTTGAACACATACACACCATTCCAGTTCGTATCCGAATTCAAAGACGTTATCGTTTCCGCGGTCGAAAGCGTAAAGCCCGTCGGGTCGCCGCCCTCGTTCATACTAAGTACCCATGTCATTTCCGAGTCGGCTTCGGGCGCACCATAGACATATTTAATACTGCCGTTTGAAGCCGCATATACCAACGCAATAAACGTTTTACCCGCGTCTTCAGCATAATACCAAAACAAACCACAATATGGGAAGGGACCCTCACTCATAGTCGAGGTCTTGAAGAGATATTTCAATCTTATCTCGTTCTCCTCCTCATAGCCCGAAGAGAAGTCGGGAACTGTCGGTGGTTTAGTGGTATCAAAATAAAGACCAGTGATAGAATCACCGAGCGCAAGCGAGTCCGAAACCGACAAGGTTTTCAATCGTGTTATCTTGTTATCGTAATCGAAGAAGTTGCCGACATTGCTCGGAACAAGCAATTTCTTGTATTCGGCTTCGGTCGCGGGCGCCCACGGGTTTTGAGGCTCTTCGTGCGTACCCGTAATTCTAGAACCCGTTTCGTCGTATGCTTGTTTGCCTTTCTTGATGTCGCTCGCACTCGCAGGCGTAGAAAGTGCCGACAACGGATAGTATCTGCGTGCGTGTTGAGGGACGAACTTAGGATAGGCTATATAGCTATTCCAAGTATGGCTATTCCAAGTATAGAAGCTACTGAGTACCGTTGTGGGCGTGAAATCTTCCTCAAAAGAAACAGAACCACCTTCGCCCATATTCTCCGTGTGCCATTTGTTTAAATAGGCAACGAGTCCGTCATCGTAGACGGCTGAATACCCATTTTTATCAACGTCGATAATAGCCCGTCCTGTACCGTCAGTGTAATAAGCGTAAACCAATCCTCTTTTTAGTTTTATAGTAAAAAAATCTTCTGAACACCTATTATCATCTACCATTAGATATTTTATGCCGAGGGTTTTATTTATCCCCTCAACAAAAACAGTAGTTTCGTCGGAGGCTCCCATATAAGAATACGGTGTTTTCGTTGTGTCGAAATAGACGGTTCTATATGTTTCGCCAACCTTAAACGCACCTTCGAAATGTGCCGCTTCAATACGATACGTCTTACCCGCATATTCGACATAGTTGCCGATTTTGTCTTTATCGGTAACCATTGCGTTATATTCTTCTTGCGTCGTAGGCTTCCATGGGTTATTTGCCGAACCCATTACCACGGACAATACTTTACCTAACATATTTTCGTCCTCCTATTATTGCACGTGCGAAAGCGATACGTTAAAGTTCGTAGTCGCAGTCGGTTTCGTCTTCGCATATATTTGAACGCCTGTCGAAAGCGAATTTGCGAACGGAGCAAAGTTGCCGCTTGTAATATCCGAAACCACCGACGGAACGACATCAGGCACATATGTATCTGTCGCATATGCCCCACCTGTAAACGGCATTAATGCACTATATTTATAGCCATATGTCGAATATGTTGTCGAATCTTGCCACATATCAACTGTAACCGTTCCTATGAACGACACCGTGTTTGGGTTGATTCCGTTTTTGGCTTTGACAACTATATCAGACGAGGTGCCATCCGTTTTCGCTATGCTTACCGTTGTTGACGTGTATTCTTCCGTTTCCGACGTCGACTTTACACTCGCAGATGAAATGCCTACACCATCGTTACCACGCTCACCTGTTGCTCCTTTTGTATACAATATATCAGAAACAGGGTCGCAAACATAATAAACGGAATTATCGTAATAAGTTCTTTTTTTCTTTACTTGATAGATTGCGTAGTTGTTTTCCTTACTATAAACAACACAAGTTTCTCCTATTACGGGTTCTCTATTAAACCATGTGGAAGCAATATCAATTGATTGGTTGCTTACATTTGTATCATATAATACTCTTACCATTTTTGTGCAAACAAGAGCATCTTTACCCGCCAAACCAACTGGTCCCTGTCCGCCGTCTTTGCCGTTTTTTGCCCTAACTGAAAAAGTAGTCTGGTTATTGTCGGTAGTGGTTACAGTAACGGGGGTTTGCGTATAAGTATCATCTTGTGTATAATCGCCTGTTTCAATGGACTGGATTGTTTCTCCTTTTTGCCCTTGCGTCCCCGTTTCGCCCTTTAATGGATAAAACATCATCACCCTAAGTGTTGCGTCCGTTGAAGTAACTGATTGCACAGAACAATAACAAGCATATAGAGAACGAGTGACAGCTCCTGGCGTAGAAACAAACTGCCACACTTGTTCGCCCTCTATTGGTGTTCTGTTAAAATGCGACAATTTAAAGGTATATACAGTACTTGTCGTAGGGGGAGCACTATCTACAAAGTCTGCCTTATCAGCAAAAAGTGCATCTTTCCCGTTTGCACCCGAAAGTCCAGTGGGACCCACTAAATGTTTGAAATCAAATCGAAAATATGGATTCAATTCTGTTCCTAAAACCGAAACTTCAACGTCTGGAACTCCTTGTGTTTGGTCGGCGGTTGCATATGCCGACAGTTGGGGGGTGGCACCAGTCTCTCCTTTCAGATTTTTAAAATCAAATGCGAGATTCGGGTTTTCGTTCGTCCCCGTTTTTGTCACAGAAACAGAAGGAGTGCCTACCGTTGAGCTTACTGTTGCTGTTGCAGTTATATTTGGAGTTTTACCTACGTCCTTAATCGAAATTGTATCCGTTATTGAAAACGAACACTTAGTCACATCGCCAGTAACATTTTCGACAATAGCCATTGTTATGTTGCCTCCTTTATCGGCGCCGTTTTCGTACACATACAAAAAAGCGTCTCCGATTTTCGGCGGTTGACGGTTAAACAAACTTGTATCGAGGTCGATGCTATATTTGTCGCCGTCGATAGTAAACGCGTGGGAACTTGTAATCTTGTCAACTTTCATATAAACAAGCTGCGCGCGCAGATAATCGCCAAACGCATACTGTTGCAAAAGCCAGTTAAATTCAGAACTGCTTACTATATCGTCAGGAAGAACAACTGCGTCCTCAACCGTAAATGCGACACGTTCGAGAGAAAGCGTGCCTCTTTTTTCTGTTCCGTCATCGTTTGTTCTCATAGTAAGAGCCTGAACTGTCATTAAAACAAGCCCGCTACTCTTAAAAACATCGCCTTCACACACAAAATCAATTACATTATCGTTTTGGTCTTTTTTATACTCGCCACTCGGAACCTGAAACGAGAAAAACTCATAACTTTTCCCGTATTTGAAATGCCTCAAATCACGGTTCCTATCAAAAGGAATCGTTTTTTTGATTTTATTAGAAGCCTCATACACTAAGTTGTTGAGTTTGTCGCCGTTTGCGAGTTGGAACCAATATTGTATGCCAGTAATATAACTCGGAATCTTTCCGTCGTCGGGAACGATACCAGTCGCGGAATCGGGTTCACTCTCGATATAAATGTTTACTGTGTTCACACCTTTGTTATATTGCCTAAGTGCCTGGTCGTTCACAGTTTCGAGCAATGTGCCTTTATAATCAAAATATAAATACATGGTATTGCACCTCAGTTTTTTTCTAACTTTAAGTATAAAACAAACGATAATTAAAGTCAATAAGAAAAAAAAAAACCGCCCTCGAATCCGAGAGCGGCTTGTTACGGGGTCACGGCAAGATTAAATAACTCGCTACCCGCAACAAAAGACGTAGTATGTTTTTATCCCAATACCACGGTCATATTTTAACTCAAACATAACAATAAGTCAATCCCCTATTTGACGATTCGCATATAGTATTTGAGCGTTTTGCATCCGCCGACATCTTTGTCGTCGAGCCAATCTTTTGCAAGCTGGGCATATGTTGCCGTATCGAAACGCGAATTGTAATAATCCGAATACATCATTGAAATTGCGGCGTAGAAATCGCTTTCATCCGTTTCGGGCGCATATTGTTTGCGTATTTTGTCGACTTCATCCCACGACCAATGCGCACCGTGTGTGCCGTCTTTGTTTTCCATAGAATCGACCCACTTTTTTGCAAGGTCTTCGCCGAGATGCCCTCCATATGCGATTTTATGGACTTTGTAAACGATTTCGCAATACTCATCCTCATCGCTCTCGCGCAAATCTTCAACTACGTCGTTAAACAATTCTTCGAGTTTATACATGTCTTCGGTCTTACCGTGTTCGATTATGTGCCTGATATCACTTTTCAGCATCATTTTTCTTGTTCCCTTAGGAGTCTGATTATCTCCTCGTTCTGTCTGATAATAGTCTCCAGCATAGCATTTTGGTTCTTTCGGAGTTCGTCCATGATACCGCTCACTTGCTGTTGATTCAAATTCAGGTTCTCTAACCCGATTATGAACGACAGTATGGTCAAGATATCTAAAAAATCTAAATTCCAATTATCCATACTGGAGACCGTCAATCAAATCAGAGTTTTACTACAGTCATATCTGCGTTCGACACTGTAATCGCAACGCCACTGTTCAAGAGCGTGAGTGTGTCAATAATGTTTTGGCTATTGTATGTTCTGACAATCGCCGAGAACGACAAACTACGAACTTCTGTCGTTGCCGTAGTAATCGTTGTGCTCGCAGTACCGCCAACGACTGCCGCTCCGTTTTGCTGGAGCGCGACCGTAACCGTACCCGCCACAGGTGCCGTAAATGTGACTGTCACGTTTACGAGATAGAAATTTGACCCGCAATCGCTAATAGCGACGGCTGTACCCGATTGACCTATCTCTCTACCACGTCTGCGCACAATCGTATTGAACGGAATCGCTGCGTTCGCCAATACCGATGTCGAAGTCGTTGTTGCAACATCAATCAATGAATTACAAGACATATTTGAATCTCCTTTTTTTATTTTTTTAAAAGAGAGGCAGGTTTTGCCCTGCCCCTCTTATACAATCGGCTAACAGAGCCTTAATTCGGTTTTAGACCCAAATCAGATTGTGCCGTAACCGTATCCGCAACCACAACCGCAACTGTTACAGAACGGGGATGCACCCGCGTTGTATGTAATCGCTTGTGGATAGCGAACTACGCCAGACAATGCTTGTTGCAATTCGAGCTGACTGATTTTCCCTTGCAGCGCGCAAATCTTGTCCTCAGAGAGCTTATCGAGAATCTTCTGAGCTTGCGCCGTGACGTTTGCGTTGATGAGCGCGGTGGATTGGTCGATACGAGAATAGGCTGAGCCAAATTGTTGTGCCATTTCATAACCGAGCGTGCAAAGTCCGTTCTGAACCGCATCCGCCTTGTATTCGATACGATTGCCGTTGTTCATAACTTGGCTTTCGAGTCTTGTGAAATTTGCACTGTTGTTCAAATCCTCGACTGTTGCACATCTACCGTCTACGCCGCGATTGCCCCAGAAGCCGCCACCGCCCCACATAAGAGCGAGTATGGCGAACAAAAACAAGCCATCGCCTCCAAAGAATCCATCACCACCATAGCCGTAGCCAGGGTTCATGCTCATGACAGGTTGAATACCACTACCTTCCATTGTTGTTTCTCCTTTTTATTTTTATTTATACACAAGGCTTAGACGTCATTGCCGAGTTGTATCATTGTTTCAGCGCGTTTATCAAATCTTGCGGATTGATACCTTGCTGTCTGCACATGTTTTCTAAGACCGATTGCGGATTTTGTCCTTTACACATTTGCATAACTTGAGCGAATCTTGGGTCATTTTGCAACATAGACATCGGATTGCCTCTTGCCATACCCATAATCCCTTTTACTTGTTGTATACTTTGCATTAATTGTGGGGGCAATCCGCCGCCGCCACCACCGTTACCGAGAATGTTCATTTTTTATCTCCTATCCCGACAAAAGTTTTGAGTATTTCGAGTTCGCGTTCGAGTTCTTCAACGCGTTCTTTCAAGCGTTTGTTTTCGGCAACAACTCGCTTATATGCTGTTTGTTGCGGGCTTTGCTTGAGTTGTTCCAGTTGTTGCTGCTGCTGCTGTTGGTCCATTTTGTGCTACGCTCCTTATATTTGATATTTTGTCGCTCAAAGCCTTAATTTCGCGTTGTAGTGCCTCAAATTCGGCTCTTGGCACATATCCCGACAAATCCACTTGCGGTTGCGCTATCGGCGTTGTATCAGCGTTGTATTCGGTTATCTCGTAAGCCTTAACTTCAAACTGCCCATTCGAATCAACCTTCTTTTGATATAAGATAGATTTTTCATTGTCCAGGAATATGAATTCACTGTTGGGCGGAAGCGGTCGAAGCCTCACATCTTCAATGCCGCTCACATAAGTTTTGTTTGTGTTAACGGCTTGTGGTGGCTGTACCGAAGGCTGTTGCGCAATGTTAAACGGATAACCATACGGCTGAGTCGCTGTCGGCATTGTGTTGCCTGCAAAATAGTTAGGATAATTAACCATTTTCATTTTCCTCCAAAATTAAAAATATATGTTCATCGTCATCAAGCACGATATATATTGAACTCGGCTCAACTTGGATTAAACCTAATTCTTCAAAAATATCCATAAAGCACACCGCCTTATCGTTTTTTCAATTTGAGCATAAAAGAAAAAATGCCGTATGTACACCTACGGCAAATCTACAAAACAGATAAAATGTTCTACAAAATGTCTATAAAAAGAAAAACCAGGCACATATCGTGTCGGGTTTATCTTGAAGGCACTGGCATATAGCGTGCCTCGCGGTTCGTTCCACTTCACCTAACTCAAACACTTAGGAGGGTTGCGAAGTGCCACATTGTTTTAAGACAGATGTGGAAAGTCTATGCGATAATTCAGAAGGCTATCGCGGACCTTCTGCCCAACAGGAGGAGTCGAACCTCTACGAATGCCCTTCATGCTGTTGGGATTGGTGGAACATCTGGGTAATGCTCCCAGGTCCTGCGCAGTCCGCTTCGGGTTTAAGCGCAGTCGAAACTTTTCTATGCCCCTTAGTGGTCGGCAACGTAGGCACTGCCCCTACAATTCGCACTACAAGACACGAGTTGCCGTTAATATGCGCAATTTTTTTCAGCCGAACGAGGTGTTGTGGGAGGATAAAAATGAAGTCCTCGTATTGCGCTTTCGACACCTGTATAATATCATTTTAATTCTTCACTGTCAATGGGGTTAGAAAATTTTTTCTTGTATCTCCAACGGTCTTGGCTAATAATCTTTTCGGCTACGCAATATTTGTCCATCATTTCAGATGTCGATATTTTCCCTCGAAGCAAATCCCATACGTATTCTATACGATTCGGCTTGATTCCATTATTTATACACAATATATCAAATTCTTCTCGCGAACAAGTCATGAACGATAATGGTTCGGGAACGAGCGCGGCTTCAAGTTCGGTTATACGCTCCTTTCGGTCGATAAATTCTTGTGCTAACCACGAGAGAAATGCAATAACAAAGCTGACAAATACCGCGCTAAACAATGCAACATTTGTCGGCAATACTCTCGGAATTGCAAGATAGCCTATGCTTAAAGTCAAAAACGTACATCTCATGGTCGTTTCCGAATGATATGTTTTAGGGAATTTATACCGAAGTGCAAATAAGGCGATTATTTGGAAGCAGGCTTCAATGTATTTTTCTGTGAAATAGGCAACAGGAAACAGCAAAACCGCCACAATCACAAATTGCGGCATCGCTCGCAGGTAAAGTTTGCCCTGCACTGACAACCAATGCAGGGCGTGCTTCACTACGATTTTACTTCTTGCTTGAATTTTTAATGCGCATTTCTTCATATTCAGCCCTTTTAGCCTCGTATTTTTTGCGTTGTTCTGTGTCTTTGCACTCGGCAATCTTTTTGTCGAGATACGCAATTTCTGCGTTGATTTCTTTGTTCATTTTGTCCCAAAACGGGGGCGCAACGTTACCCATAAATTTCTCTCCTTTATATAAATTTGAATATAAGTAGTATAGCAATAGCCATACATACATATCTAAACAGCATATAAGGCATGTCAATGTATTGCAATCTGCAAGCGACATTTCTGTCCCTCGAATAAAACTAATCAATAACTGCCCGACAGAATGTGTTATGAATATAATTATAAACGTTCTATAATCGCTTTTTAATAAGAACGGATAAATTACCATTATCAACACATTTAACTGAACAGCGATTCCAGGAACATAATATTTCAATGTATTCGTGGCAGCGATGACAACTGCAAGAACAATATATTGTTTCCAAGACAAAAACCATTTATGACAACAAGCACATAAATAGAAATGATATGTAAGCAATGTTGTCAGCCCATATATGATTTGTTGCAACCAAACGCGTTCGTCAATAAACTTGCCCGCTTCGACTATGCGTTCGTTATTGACCACAATAACGAACTTGTTTGCCATCTGCGGAATGAGTTTCAATAAGGCATATATCCCTAAAAAAGCCCAACAAAGTATTATCATTGTGTGTAAAACTTTTTTGTTCATTTTCCCTCTTAGTTATGAAAATCCCCTAACAAATCCATCTTCAAGATTTCATCATTAGGGGATAGGTTTGGTATCTTATTTAGTTGCTGCTTCTTGCTCTGCTTTCCAAGTATCAAACGAGCCTGCATATCCGTTTGAAACTGCCGCCAAAAACGCATTTTCGATTGCGAGCTTTTCTTGTTCGGCTTCGGCATCGATTTTCTCTTGTTTCGCTTTCTCTTCCGCTTCCTTTTCTTCGGCTTGTTTTTGAGCGATATAATCTTCAAGCGAAACGTGTATATCGATTTTTTTACTTGTGATGTCAATTCTCCACGCTTCTTGATATTTCGCTTTTGCTTGCTCAAGAGCCAGTTTTTCTTGTTCTGCTTTTTCTTTGTCCTCGGCTTCGATTGCTTGTTCGACTTTCTCAAGTTCTTCTGCTGCTTTGCCAAAACCAAGCTTCTCGGCGAGCTTTCTTACTTGATATTTCGCAACGCCTTCAAAGCCTGCATTCTTGACGCCGATTACATTGAAAACAAACAATACAATCCACACAAGGACACCGAAGCAAATGTTCGCCCAAAGCGGAAGTTCGACTTTCCCGATGATAAGACCACATGTAGTGCCTGCGCCAGTCGCAAGAGAAGCAATGAAACCAGAGATAATACCCAAAATCGATTTCGGGTTTCTCTTCAAAAAGTTCAAGAATTTGTTTTCCTTGATTTTTTCCTTACACATATTTATAAACCTCATTATTTTAGTTATTTTGTCGTTACCTTCTCTATAGGTAAGTTCTTTAACTGCAGGTTTAAGTGCTATTGTGATTCCTTTTGCTAATCCCTTTGCCGTCACTTTGACTGTTTGCGTCAGCACTACCACTAATAAAAATGATACCGCTTTCGCAATAATGGTTGTTATTGTGTAGGCTATTGCTTCTTCAATAAGTTCTTCTATAATTTCGTAAGTAAGAAGTAATCCGAATCCCTTACAAAACGCTTTTATCCAAGAACAAGAATTCCCTTTGCCTTGTCGTTGATTAGAAGAGCGGTGCCACGGACTCGATAACGGGTGCGGACTCTTGTTCGGCAACAGGTTCATCTTGCACCTCCGCTACGACTTCGGGTTCAACGACACCGAGCTTGTGTCTCAAATACTCACGATATGCCGTAAGCTTTTCGACATATTCGACATTATCATACTCCGCAAGTGCGCTTTCTGCATTTTCGAGTTCGATTCGCGCTTGCTCGACTCTTTCAATAGCGGCGTCTTTGCCGTTAAAGAACCTGTCGCATTCGGCGAGTTTGGTTCGCATACGTTCGTCATAGTCGACAATTTCTACGCTGTTTACGTTTTCCATATATCTTAATCTCCTAATGATATTCTTATATGATTTTCAACCCACCCAATATTCCGAGCGTGATTGCGGTTGCGATTGCGATTCCGAATATAATCCAGATTGTGACCTTAATTCTCGGTCGTGTGCGTTCGTCCGCTTTCTCGTAGCGACAAATGATACCATCAACTCCGTCTATCAACATTCTTACAAATCCGCACGGCACTTTGATTACAAGCACGCCGATGAGATAGAATGGCGTTAGGAGCGGCACGACTATCATTTGCAACCACTTCGGCAAGTGCGATATGATGTTGAACGTATCGAATAGTGCCTTGTTGCTGTCGTATTCAGCCTTTTGCACTTCGGTTTGAGCGTTAATGAAGTCCTTTTGTGTTTTTTTGACTTTCGATTGTTGCTCGCCTATGAGTTCGTCTTGTTTGCCTTTCGCAAGTGCTTGGACAGTGGCTTCGTCCTCCACCGCCTTTACAGTTGCTATTACGTTCACGACATCTTTCGCTTGCTCTTCGTAGGTTTGGTTCGTATTCAGTCTGAATTTGACATCTTTCAAAGACACATCGGCAATCGACTTGTCGGAAGTTTGCGCTACCGATTGTATCGCCTTTTCTTTCGCTTTCGCTTCCGCTTGCTCCTGTTCCAATTTATCGAAATCAATCATCTCAATCGCCATACTTCTACCTACTCATCTCGCATAATATACCCTTTATCCGAGAATGTCAATACTTTATGTCAATTTTATTTGAAAAAAGTTTACTCCACGTCATATTGTCGTTTTCTTGCCCAATCCCCATAGGCATATTCCGCTTTTTCGATTGTGTCGATACCGTTAATGCGGCAGTCGTATAGAGTGCAGATAACCTCGTCTCCATTTTCTCCCGCAATAACGAGTTGGTCTATAAATGCATCAATGTCGATTTGTTTGATTTGTATAATTGCCATAGTACACCTCACTACTCTGCAATGTTAATCATTCCAGCAAAGTCTGCCGCTTTAAGAGACACACCTGAAACGTTTACTCCACTAATATCAGGTTGCGCTAAAAAGTCGTTGATGTTTGAAGGCTTTGCAGAGCCACCAAAACATACGGGTATATTATCTGAGGCTTCCATCCCCCACCTATAAGCCAACCATTCATTTATGTAACCGCACATTTCATTTGCATCGGTTGGCAAGCAAGTTTTGCCAGTGCCCATCGCCCAAATCGGCTCATAAACTATAATCAATCTTTTCACTTCGCTCAACGATAACGTTCCTATTGCCTCTTGTAGTTGGTTCTCAATATAAGCCCTAGAAGTTCCTGCCTCTCGAATGTCCAAATTTTCACCAACACACAATACAGGCTTTAAGCCGTTGTTCAATGCGAGAAGTACTTGGTCATGGACGTCATTGTCAGTAATACCTGAATACTCTCTAACTTCGCTTTCACCTATCAATGCATAAGTACAACCACAATCAGATGCCATTTGTGCTGAAATTTGTCCAGTATATGCACCTTTTTCCATATTCGATATGTTTTGTATTCCGATTTCGACCATGCTGCTCAATGCAGAAGAAATTTTAGACTTAACATAGTCTAGATAACACGCTGGTGGGAATATAACCACTTTCTTTGTCGGGTTCAAATCCAATGCCGAATTAAACGTATTAAAAAAATCGTCTATTTCCGACTTAATTTTGTTCATTTTCCAGTTTCCACCAAAGAACATATTTATTACTACTGTGCCTCCTTTTTCAAATACAATAACATAAGTTCCTGTTTCTCCGTTTCGTGCATACACTTTCGTGATGTCCGTGTTGCCGACTTTCAAATCCGTCAGCATTGTTCCGTTTACCTCTATTGGCATATTCCACCACCTTTACAGCGTTAGGTACAACGTCGTGCCCGAAAGCGTTGCTGATTTTATAGGCAAGTCGGATGTTTTTGCGAAACCAGTTCCCAAATTTATCAAGCCAGCGGAGTTCGGATTAACCGTAGTTCCGTTGATTTGAACTTGTTTAGGAAGCGTAAAGCCGTTTACATGTGCAACACCACCACTGACAGCAAGCCTATCTGCTTGTTCCGAAGCAGTCCACTTCAATGTACCTGTCGGAGTATCGTCCGTGCCTGTGTACACATTAACCGCTTGATAAGTGTTTATGTTAATATCAAATGTATAATAGCCTTTTACTTTTAGGTACGCAGTCGTAGTTCCGTCTGCTTCACGATACATAACAACATCACACAGATTGAAAAATGCACTGTTTGCGACATTGATATAACCGCCACCCTCACCGTTACGATTATACAAAATCATATTGACAAAGGACATATTGTCAGACTGCCAGCCGCCCATACGTCCAGTTATAATGAAACTTGCATAGTTCCCACCACTATTATATACTGGGAAACTCGCCAACTTAAAATACTGAACAGTATTGTTACCGCCAGTGTAGGCTTGCTTTTGGATACGAGTTAATTTATCAAAACTTGGTTTGTCAGATAAATCGTTGTATGAACCTGATGTCGCAACTGTTGCAAGACCACTAACCGAAGAAGCGGGGATTTGTACCTCTTCTTTTCCGCTGTCTGTTTTTTTATAAGGTTTGTATGTTGCCATTACGTTTCCCTCTCACGAAGATTATTATTGCAACTCCATAAACAAGCCACCAGTCATCAAGTCACCACTTGGCGTTGTTTGTCCACTCGTTCCCCATTCAATTGATTTTCCCCCAGCCGTAACACGCCCCTTTGTATCTACATTCACTGCACTATATTTTCCTGCGGTGACACCTGTTGGGCGCAATGAAATGGGCGTAGGAGAGTTTGCCGTACCTGCTGTGGTTTGGAAATCTGTTGTGTCCAAATCGTACTCCCTTTCCGAACTACCGTCATAAGATAGTGTGCGGATACCGCCCGACACCATATCTACAACTTTTATCTTTAATGCACTCGACACCTTGCCAGCGGAGGTTGCATAGTTCGCATTAGTCGCTTTGGTCGCATTTTTAACAGTTGTGCTATTAGTTTCAAAAATGTCTGTGATTTCTTTGCCGTTTATCGAGGTCGTAACATTCGTGGCATTGTCGGCGGTTTCGGCTTTTTTGACTTTTGTCGTGCCGTCTTTGAGGTTTGAAATCTCGGTAGCGTTTGCGTTTGCTTTCGAGAGCGCACTACCAGCAGTGCCTTTTACTTCGTTGATTGCGCCAACGACCGTCTTTGAAGTGGTTTCAAGAGTGTTGTCGGTTTTGGTTTGATAAGTTGACAAATCAACCTTTTCCGTTTCAAGTTTAGAAAACGAGAAATAACCAACAGTAAGACCATTCGTGGTGTCGAGTGCGTTTATGATTGCTTGGTCGTTTGTATAAGTATATGATGCACTTGTTGCGTTTACCGCCGTAACCCACATATCAGGCACATCAAGTTTCTTAATGTAAATGTTGTCACCAACTTTCAACTCCGACTTCGGCAACAATCCCATTGCTGTGACAAATGCTTGATAGTTCTCATACGTCTTTGTGTTTGCTTTCCCCGCCAAACCATCACGCAACTCGTTTTTTGTCGCATAGGTGGTTGTTATTACATTACCGCTTGCATCCTGCGTTGCTTTCGTTGCCGAGTTAGCGGTAGTTGCGGAAGCTGCTGTTGTCGCACTATCGGCACTCGTTGCGTGTTTAACGCTCTTGTTTGCATCTGCCGTGTTATCAACGTTACCAAGCCCAATGTTTGCCTTTGTTATGTTTACGTTGCCTTTTCTATAATCGGTTTCAGCATCACATTTGACACCTGTTACGCCACCCGCTTTGGCAATTTCTGCAACTTCCGCAAGCGCACCCTCAACATTGTTTGATGTAAAGTTCCCTGCGGTATCAGCAAGTGTGACTTGTTCAGCCGAAGTTTCGGGGAGAACTTGCACCAAATTACCTGCGGCATCTATTACACGATGTATTTTTCTTTTTTCAGTTGCCATTATCTTAATCTCCTATTAATTTTCTGAGTATATATAATCTCCGATATCAAGCTTATCAAAGTCTGCGTCTCTAACATTCTTGACATCGACTATTTTCGTTCCCATATTTTTAATCTCTTGTAACGTCATTCTGAAGCCGTTACCGCCTTTGCCAATAAACACCTCTGCGGATTGCCTAAAGCTCTTCGTTTCCGCTGTGGCGACCGCAAACGACCTAAAATCGACGGGCACTGCCCCGACCTGTTCTGCGGTGGTCCTATGGGGGTTATCACAATTCGTAAGGTGGTCTGTCAGCTTCGAAGGTATCTCGGCATCTTTACCGCGCAAGTTCCTGAAATTGAATGTGAGCGTAGGATTTTCAGCCGTACCAGTTTTCACGACACTTACTTCGGGTGTACCTACATTCGCATCTACAGTCGCAGAAGCAGATATATTCGGAGTTACACCTGTGTCGCCTTTGATATTGACAGTTTGCGGATTGTCCAATCCACCGTCATTTGTCCATGATATATCGCCGTTTTCAGCGACATCAGGAGTGAAAGTCGCGCCTCTCGGAATCCCAAACTCAAAATCGACAGGATAATTTTTTAGTTCCGTACTTGATTTGTCTTGCGTTACCGTTACAGACGCTTCCGACGTCGGGTCGAGAGTTTCTGTCGTCACTTTCCCAACAGTGAACGTCAACGCGTCTATTGCTCGCAAGATATATTCATATTGTGAAACCGAAACTGAATCCGTGGGTATTACGACTTCTTTTTCGATTGTGAATACGACCTTGCCAAGCGTCAATTCCTTCGCACCTTCGACAAAAATCGCTTTTATAGTGAGCGATACGGGTCCGTCATCTTCAAAGATATTGTATTCGTAAACGGGATTGCCGCTTTCGTCTTGACCGATAATGCGCCCACTCGGCATCTCGATTTTGAACATTTTGTATCTGGTCCCGTACCTAAACTTCCTCACATCGCGCTTGATGTCGAAAGGCACAGTCTCTGTAACAACAACATCACCAGGATGTGACAATGTGTCGTATACCTCCGTGGTTTCACCGTTCGGACGCTCAAACCAATATTGCAATTTGAGCAGCCCTTGGGGGAGTTCCGTGGTAGGCACATTTTCGATGTAAACATACATCGTATTTACCTGGTGATTATATTGTCTTAACGCTTCGTCATTTACGATTTCGAGCAAGACGCCTTTTTTGTCGAAATACAAATACATGTTGTTACCTTACTAAGCCTATGAACCATTTATATGTCTTCTTAGTTCGGAATTGACTCTCTTTCTTATACGGCTTCTTCTGCACTTCGTTTACGCGCCAAAGTTCGCCGTTATATTTTACAATACAGTCTTTACACAGCCCATCGAGCCAATCCGAACTCTCAAGCAAAACATCGTATTGCTCGGTCATAAAGACACCTGCGAGCATATTTGCGCTGTTCGTTTCCGCATTGCTTTCGGTCGCGTAAAAGATTCCAGCAGGTTTCTTTTTGTAAATGAGTTCGTCATCGTCTCCGATACCGTCCTCATCTCTTACCCAATATATGCAACGGTTATAATTTATTCGTCTTGAATGATAAATGTTAATTCCCGATGCCATATGTCACCACCAAAGTCCAGAACCAGCCCAGTCACTAATTCGTATTTTTTTACACCAAAGCCCGCAGAGTTGAAGCTCCCGTTTTGCATTTGGTGCGAGAGAAAGTTTTTGAAGCGTTTCTCTATCGGCAACGACTCCGTGTTCGGGGTCATAACCGCTATCGACCGAAATATCGGAGTTGTGAAACACATACATAGCTTGTTCCAATAATGCTCTTTTATAGTGCATTTTTTGGTAATCGGAAAAATTCGGATATTCCCGATTAACTTGTCTGAAGCATTCCGTGTCTATTATTGTTTCGACTCTATCTTCGATTCGCTTCAGAAACGCCATTGCTTTATTACTGGGGTTTGTGTCATCAGGAAGTTCAAGAGCTAAATCGATTCCGAAATAGTCCCTAAACTCGTCTGGCGTTATGTATTTGGTCTGAATTTGTGACATGATTTTACCTCGCTTTTAGTCTAACACAATAGATTGCGGATTGCAAGTGTTTTTGTTTTTTTAATCTTCTATTGGAGGATACGCCTGAGAAACCCGTTTTATCTTAACAGAAACATCTAATTTCGCGTCTCCTTTGTTTTCAGAAGAGCTTGTGTATATTTTTTTTACGGCAATTCTACAGCGCATTTTATATTGCCCATTTTCTTCTACATAAGCCAAAGAACAGCTTCCCGTAGCATTATCTATGGCTATAAGAGATATTATCCCGCCGCTTTCATCAAGAAATCCATTAAAAAGCAACTCATCTTCTTGGGGAAAATCGAATGTGATTTCGTTTGTTTTTCCGTTATATTCGAGTTTAGCAGTTACCTCTCCCAATACTTTGATGGGATAAACATTTGCCGCACCTGTTATATGGAAAACATCAGTGATAGACACATCTGTATAAGTTTCACCTTCTTTCCCTGATACAATAATTGATTGAGAAATATCATATGGAGTGGATGGCAAAAACCAATCTTGACCGTAAAATGTTAAGGTTTCATTGTCTTTTACGGTTATGAAATAATTATCGGCATCTTGCTTGTTGCCTTTACCATCGACCCAATATGATATGTCGCTACCATATTCATTTGACGGGCTAACATAATTAGGTTCTATAATTTCCCCCTTAAAATAAGAAGAAGCTTGAAGTCGACTTCCTGTCGCAGAGGTTATAGTTATTGTCCTTAAATTATCGGTTATTGGCATAACCGAGCTGTTTGCATCATATTCTTGCAAAACAGCCGCACCGACTCCATAATTGTGATTTGTCCCGATTTGACGTCCATAGATATCAAAAATTCGTTTGTCTCGGCTCACAACTTTTGATATCAAGACATCTGCTTTGCCAGCGTTTAATTCCGCTTCTGTTACATTTACGCCAAACACGAAGTAATAAGCACTTTGAGAAGGGTTGTATTCATATAACTTTTCAGTTGAATCATAACTGCGGCTATATGCGGCATTTGCATCAAAATACCAATAGATTACAGATTTTGTCCCTGCTGGAGCATTAGACAAATCAATTGTTAAACCTGTCCCATCGCCATATGCACTGTTAAAGTTTTTAGTTATACAGAAAACATCTTGCGGTCTATCACTACTAAAAATTCCTTTATCCGTATCTGCAGGTAAGGTTTTATATTGCCATGTTCTATTTATTTCTTTTGTACAATATTGTACAAACATGTTTTTTTCAAGAACAGATGTTTTGTTCTCGGCGACTAAATTATAATACAAGATAGTCGGATTTGAATATAATGTCATTATGCCATCGTCGTCAAACAAATCAAGATTGGCAAAATATGGAGCGCCCGTTTGACCAAGTATAATAGGTCTCTTGAATTCTATTCTGTCAAACCATCCTTCCTCATCATCATATCCAGTATAATGACCGTGACCTTTAACAATAATTTTAACAGACATATCATCTTTGTCGGGTATACCGCTTGTCTTATCCGTTGTATAGCTTATTGTCGAAGCTTTGAACTCGAAATTTTTCTTTTTCTTTGTGGCAATTTTACGCACATGCCCATTTATTTGAGCGTCGCACGCAATTGTATGACTTTCTTGCTCGCTAAGAAGAGTAAAGAAATCGTCCCACTCCCAGTTTGCAGTATAGTTATTTGATACTGCCATTTTTATGCCACTTCTTGTTTCTGTTAGACACAAGGTTTTATTATATCTTTGAGAAACGGGTTGTGTAAGTTCGATATCTTTGTCTGTTTTCCATTTTTTGTTTGCCACCAAATTAGACAACCCGCCTAAAAGTTCTCCAAAAACTATATTATTTTTGTCTGCCTCTGTCGCAATTGGTTCTATTTGAAACGTTATATCTAATCTTTCTTTATTGTCTTTATAGATTTTTTTATCAACAGATATAATAGAAGTTGAACCAATTGGAAGTCCTGTTGTGCTTGGCAACAATGCAGATTTTTTACAGACTGACTCTACATTGCTCATCGCTGTGGTAAAATAAAAAGTTTTATCGTTATATAAAAATATGTTGATTTTATCGATAAACCCAGTATCATTATCATCCACAATGTTATGCCAATTTTGGTTTGAGCCTATATAATAATCCCGATTGGTGCTATCGCTGGGTACTTCTATTAATGTCGCATAATCAGTTGTCCAGTTTTCAATATATGTTCCAGCAGAATTATTTTCAAAAAAGGCAACATTAAAACAAATATTGTTGCCGCTTGTGAAGCTTTGTTCTTCTGACATAAATTTTGATTTGCCAGTGTTCATGCAACAGGAATTTATAGCATTGCATACGATTGAATCCGCAACATCGATAGTGTCTCCTGTCTCCGTCTGTTTTGACCCTATCACATTAAATGATGTTGGCAAAAAGGCGCTAAAGAAATTAGCGATGGATATATCATTTGATTGTAGAATCTCTCCCAAAACTGTTGCGCTCATTCTGAAAAACGAATCGCGTTCGTTTTTGTATTTTTCTTGTTTTGAAAGAATTAGAATCGTCTTTTCTGCTTCCGACCTATTAACGCTTTCTCCATACGACATAAGTTGATAAGTCCTATATTTTGAATATACGCTTGTATAAAAATTTTTTAAGACATAATCCTGTACGCCAGCATAAGAAACCAATATATAATTATTATAAATCGAATATTCTCTGCGATATATAATAACGTCATCATCTTCTCCGATTGCGCCAGTTTGCCCTAGGTTTAACATTTTTGAAATGTTATAATTTTCCTCGCTAAGCCTTCCATTTATTAGGTAGGTCTTATTCGCAAAGCGATTAAGTTTTTCTTTTTGTGCCACACCATCTTTTTCGACCAAAGTTAAAGATGCAGAAGAGTTATCATTTTGGCATATATTATCATTACCCTTATCTCTTGTATGTATAAGAGCGCCGTCAAAAAACCCCTCATATTCCATTTGGAAAAAAATGGTTTTTAGTTTTTGCACACCAGATAATTCACTCGTGGTATTTGGCAAGAAACCAGAAGTAGTTGAAGGATAATATATTATATCAGATGGGTCGTTACTCGTTACTGGAGTAATTACCATTTTTGAATTGTCCCAATCAGTCTTTTGATATACTTGCTTGTAATAATTTTTTATATCCTCTGTATCGTTTACTCCAAAGGGCGAAAAAGAATTCAGATATGCAAAAATATTTTCTATGTATGTTTTTTCAATATTATAAACTGAAAAAAGACCTAAGCCAAGTTTTGTATATCTTGTCCCCCAACCTTTTATGCTATTGCCTCCTATATCATAATGCACTGTTGTCAATTTAAAATTAGCCAAATCTTGCACACATGTAGGCTCCTTTAGTTTTCGCCAATCTTGTTCGAGTAAATTCCACTCCGTTGTGTTTTTTATAAGAGGTGTGATATCTTGACGGCACAAAAACACAAAACTATACTCTTGATTCTCATATGTCACCTTTGCATTTTTATAATAACACATAAAACAGCTATTAACTTTGTATAGCTTATGAATTGTTTCTACCTCTATATTTGATAACGTCAGTATCTTCTCGTCTCTGTTCCGAAAACCTAATGTTTCTATGTAATGACAAACACCGTTGGAAGACAAGGCATTAGAATATTGTCTACGCACATTATCACAGTAGTCGTCACTGGACATTTGAGTGACAATTCTACTTACACGACCAGTACGTTGTTCTTCTTCTATTTGATATGGCGTTCCTATGCGTTGAGTAATATCTCTTGCAAAAATAACATCATCTTTTACATATGGGATAGAATCCTGCGTTAATAAAAGATTAGTAAGCACATCTTTTAAAGTAGGATTCGATAAGGAAAAGTCTTGGCAATAGATATTTTTATATTTACTCAGAGACGGGTCAACCATATATTTTTGTTGATAAACCCATGTCCCATCTCCATTACGAGAAATTACTTTCCGCTTTGGAGAATACATGGCAACAAAACGTAACATATATGTATAGATGTCTACTTTCTTACTTATTTTTAATGGCTGGGTAACAGAGATATTTGGGCACTGAATAGCTTCCAAGCCTCTTGTTTCGCTAAAAAGCTCGATTGTGTATGAATAAATACCCTCGCTTAGGTTTATTATATCCTCTGTGAATTTGTCCACTAAAAGATGTCTATAAAACGGAATACCTGGTTCATCGCCGTCATGCAATTTCCCGCCAATTTTCCAATCTGCAATATGCTTTTCAAAATATTGCGGGTCATTTTTAGAATCGCTTTCATAGATATAAACGTCGTCATAAGGTTTTAGGTCCGTAATCTGCCCTATAACGTGCGTAAGCCTAACTGTCCCGCTATCAAGCGTTTCATTGTATTCTTCTGAAAAAGTCACACCTTGCGCAACTTCGTTTTTATATTCTTTATCGTGAATTCTGACTGTAAGATTCATACACTTAATACTCCGTTCCTTTTCCGTTATTAATCAAATTAGCTCTTGATGCCGCAAAATTCGTTTGCGCCGATATGGCGTTCAATTGCATATTATATTGTTCTCGTGCTTGTAAATTTTGTGTTTCAATGTTAATTGTTCCTTTTACAGCACCTACCGCAGCACCCACAACTGCACCTACTGCTGCCCCAACAGGACCGCCTTGCGCTCCCAAAAATCCATATGATGCAGCACTGCCTAAAACAGACATAGTTAAACTTTTTGCCGAAGATATTTGCGATTGAATCATATTTATTTTATTTTGGCTTATATAATCTTCCCTTAATGAAAAATAACGATTAGCCTCCATCATTGTTATTTTATATGTGGTACTTGCAACATCCCCTAAAAGTTTTGACGCCATTCCGATAGCTCCAATAATACCACCAGCTTTTTCACCGAAACGCGCCTCAACCGCGTCCTCTAAGTTTGATTTTGCTGTTTGTATAGGATGTAATGCCTTTTGCAATTTGTTCCGAGCAATTTGCTCAGGCGTTTTTTCTTTTTTCTTGCGTCCGTCGCCTCCATTCTCTCCACCATTGCCGCTGCCGAGAATAGTTATTTTTATATCACCGTTTGCCATATACTACTCCACAAAAGCTACTGTAATTACAGGTATCTGTTCTAATTCTTGAGAACTCGTCATGTTCGTCAATTTAAAATTCCCGATTCTTACATGTTTATCATCTCTAAAGACAATTCCAAGCCTATATCTTTGGTTTACAGGCGAACTCTTCATGGGATATACGCTTGTTGCTGGCAGCCAAGCGAGAACCTCTTTTTCGACCCAAGAACCGTTTGCTTCTGTCCCCTCATATCTCCAAAGCGTGTCATTATTTGTAACTATTACAGACAAATTATTCCACATGCTTGCAGGATACTTCGCACTGTTATCTTCGTTTTTTAATTCGCCGAGTGCCGTTTTTATAGCCGTATCGGACGGATTTGACAACGAAAGTTGAACTTTTGAAGTGTTGTCTGCCAAAATGTACGTTTTCCCGTCTCCTTTTGTCCCAAACACATCCAAAACATCGTTTATTAAATCGTTATCGTTAAAAATGAACGTAGAAAACCCTACAGTAACACCGCCGAATCCCATTTCGCTTCGTGTGAAATCGCGAGAATTATAAAACGCTTGCGTATCTGGATTCGCAACGTATGCAAACGATGTCGAAATCGCAGGCACCTTATTTGCGTAAAAATTGCCGTCGTCTCCTTTCTTATAGTAATAAACAGTATACTCATTTGAATTCGTGCCGATAACAAATGCAGCCGACATCGAAATCGTATTGCGATATCCTTCGTATACGGAGTTAAAGTTCTCTAAAACTTCAGGCGAATCGTAAAACTGCTGTATTGTATTGTCTAAAACACGAGTTTGATTGTATTTTTGCACATATTCGAAGAACAATGACTGTACAATTTCGAGTGTGTTCTGAGGACCAAGCGCAATAATACTTGCAGGCAACACCGTTTGTCCGAAAACGACATCTGCCGCGCCGAATTTGACCACGATATATAACGCATTCGGGTCCTTGTCTTTGATTTTGATGAACTGTTGCTCTTTTGACATGAATACGTTTAGTTTTTTGTATTTTTCATAATTTTCTTCTGAATTCATATATTCGAACAACTGACCTTGAATCAAAGTCAAAATGTCATCGAGATTAAGTTTTTGAACGTCGTCCATCGCCATATCAATTCACCTTTGCGTCTATCCTATATTTTATATTGTTTTGCATCGCCCATTTCTGTATTGCAATGCTAAGGCATTTTTGTATGTAATCTTTATGCAACCCACTGAATCCACCACTAAGATTTACGTCAATCGCATAGCTGTCAGTGCTTATATTTTTTACTACTTTATATCTGCGATAAAACGCGATATCGTATATCTGAGGGGGTATTCTAACCATATAATTGTCAGAATCGTCTTTTGACACTTTTATACTTTTTAACAATTGCCCCGAAAGGTGTATGGTCCTGAATTCATTGCGAAACTCGTCTGCCAAGATTTTTGCCAAACTCTGTTCCAGGCTTTCAATGCCTATATCATTGCTCGAAGATTCGAGACTTGCTGGCAATAAACTCACGTTCGCCAAGTTTGCAGCACCTCACTTATGAATAATATTGTACAACACGAATTAGTAAATTTCAACCCTTTATCAAAAACTTTCAAAAAAAAGAGCACGGACTCGGTTTTATCCGAGTCCGACTGCAAAGGGAAAAAACACAAACATGCACACAAGGGCATACCTGCTATATTTATAATAATACATATTTTGTATAAATGCAAGTAAAAAATTGAGAAAAACCACAATATTTTGTGGCTTTTCCCAAATAAGGAGGATATCATTATGGCTTCAAAATACAAAAAGCCAAACTTTTATCTAAGTATTTTGTCAACGGCTTTTGAATATTTGCTTATATTCGCGTCGACCGAGTTGTTGAGATAATCTCTGTGCGCTTCGTTATCGCCCTTAATGACGTTTAGAGCCGCGATAACGTTTGCCTTGCCGTATTTACCTGCCAACTCCTGAAGTGCGCTTAAAACGGCGCTGGTGTCGTCAGAATCCCAATAGCGACCAAAAGCGCTCATTGCCGAGTCGTTATCAATGAAGTCGTTATATGCTTTCGTTGCCGAATCCGATGCGAATTCGATATTATCATCGAGCATATCGTTCACGGATTGTGTATAACCCGCAATCGCCTTACTCTTATCGGCATAATCTCTTTCGATATCGCGAAGATTGCCGTCAAACTTGTGACGATAGGTATCGATAAGCCCGTCTGCATACTTATTTCTCCCGTCCATATCAAACGCTTTGAAATAATCTGCATTCTTTGCCGCCCTGTTCGCGTCCGACCTCTTGTTCTTCAAGAAATCGCCAAAGGATACGTTTTCATATTCGTCTTCGTCAAACAGACCTTCCGTTTCTTTTCCAAGTATATCCGAAATATCGACCGATTGCGTATCCGCTTCTGCATCGTTTTCAGTCACAAGAGTATCGTTAATTTCACCCGTGTTTTCTTCGCCTTCGGGTATAAGGGGTGCTACGTCGTCCATAACGGCTTCTACGCTTGGTTGAGGCTCTTCCTCGATAACTTGTTCGGGAGAATCCGAAATGTCGTAATATGCGTTCACAAGGCGGTCAATGTCGTCTTGCGTTCCGCCTTTTCTCATGCTTTGCATGATTGCCATCGCCTTCTCGTTACCGTTACGATATGCGTTCAAAATTTCGTTAAACTTAATATTATCAATGAAAGGCATCGTTATTTCTCTTCCTTGTCTATTTTCTTCTTTTTAGGCAAAAACCCGAAAAGCTTCAAAGCACTTTCGGGTATGCTGTCTGTCGTTTTCTTTAACTTCGCCAAATGAGCCGAAATCAAACTTACATGATTTGATGTCGGTGCCGCTGTTGAAGTCGATTCTGCTGTCGTCATTTCATCCATATTTTTAGTATAGACCAAACACAAACCGCTGTCAAGAACTTATTTATTTAGCCCAAACAAGCGCATTGCTTCGTCTTCTTCGGGGAATTTCGCGTTCATCATTCGCGTATATTCGAATACAGCACGCTTATCGAATTTTGCTTCATCAATCAAACGTTCCCAATCTTTTCTTGTGAATTCGTTATTTCGTATGGCAAGTTGTTCGTCTTCAAGCTTGTCCGCTTCATCCCATTTGCCCTCGTCTTTTAATTCATATATTTTATCTTCATATTCAAGATATCTTTCATATGCGTCCATTTTTATTCTCCTTGCATTGGATTTTCTCGCTTATCCCGTTTGTGATTTTTTTCAGGTCTGCCTTTTTTATTATTCCAATAACTATATTGATGATATTTTTCTGCAAGCGCTCTTGCCTGTTCTTCTGTTTTTACTTTGAAACTAATTTCGGGTTCATTATCAAAAACGCCTACGAAAACTTCTGCGTCATTATCCATAGCGAAATCATACGCCGTTTGGTCATACTCGTCGCTTGTATATCTTCCGAAATGGCTCTTATAATGTCCGTTTTCGTCAGCTTCGTTTTGGTGAAACGTCACCATAAAACCGTCAGACAAATTCACCATTTCACCCGTCAACAAGTTATATGTCCCTTCGGGCTTGCCACGATAACCTTCAAGCATTTTTATCGTGCCTTTTAATTTCGCTTTGAGTTCGGGGTTTTCTTTTCTCTGACCGTTGGCTACTGCTGTAACCATTTTCGATTGCAATTTCGGTGTAGAGGGCACAACAACTTTCTTGAATACCGTATTGGCTTTTATCTTTTTATCGTCTGTTTTTGCCCCGCTATTCGGTGCGCTCGCAAATTTTCCGTCTTCATCGTGATAACGATTGCCTTCTGTGTTGTTAGAAATCATATATTGTTCCTCGTCGAATCGTTTTATATGATTATTATACAAAAAGTAAAATCGATTGTCAATCTCTTAATTCCTTAACATGCTGTTCTCTATAACAAGCAGTTAACAAGGTCTTTATGTCGTTAGGAATATATTTCCCTGCCTCATCGATAATCTCTGTCGGGATTCCATAAAACGCTTCTGCAACCGCACACGAAATCGCTGCCGTCGTGTCGCAGTCTCCGCCGATAGATATCGTTGTTCTCAAACAATCTTCAAACGATTCCGAAATCAAGAAGCAAAACAATGCTTGCGGGACCGTATTCTGACAAATCTCTTCGCCATGATAATACGTTTCTCTCAATTCTTCATAATCGAGCATCGCCGTTTCGGGATATTGTGAATAAATATAATCGCGAATGAACTCTTTGTTTTTCCCGATTCGTGCATAATATACACACATAGCCGTCACTTCTGCACCTTTTAAGCCTTCGGGATGGTTATGCGTTACTTCCGTCACCGCTTTCGACAACTTCTTAACTTCTTTTTCCGAATTCGCGAACCAACCGACACCGCTCACGCGCATCGCTGCTCCGTTCCCGTAACTATAATACGGCTCCGTATCGTCACTAAGCACCCAATAATAAAAACGTGCGCCATATCCTGCATTCGGATACTTATTGCCCCATTTCTTCAACGTTTCTACAATTCTTTTGGGATTTTTATAACCGTTCAATAGGCACTCATCGACCGCAGCCGTCATAATCGAGTCATCGGTTGGGCACGAATCTTTTGTAAATAACTTAAATTTTTTTGTTTTTATATTGTGGAATTCGAATCTTGAACCCACAATATCTCCGATAATTGCTCCTAACATGTTGTGTTTTTTCCCTTCCTTTTTTTAAATTCTAAACAATAGATTGTCTTTGTCGCCCTGATAATTCGGATACAAACCGCTCACGACAATCACTTTGATTCTCTTCATATCTTTTCTTGATACGATATCGACCAAAAGCTTTTCTGCTTCTTTTGCGTTTTCGTTATAATCTTCTTCTGTAACGGGCGTGAGCGTGTCCATAACTCTCAAAAAGATTTCTTTCCCCAAGAAAGTAACACATCCTTCTGCTCTCATCGCCATATAGTAATCGCCAAAACGAGTCTTAAAAACATAATTTTTATAGTTTCCAGGTTCGCCTTGTGACGCGTATTCAAGTTTCAAATCGTTCATTTTTTTCTGCCTCCATTGTTTTTTCGCTTTTATATAATACCAAACCCCATCGGATACTGTCAATGGGGTTAAGATTTTTATTTTTGTTCTTCGTATGGTTCGCTCTCGATTTGAGGATTGAAATCTATCAATTCGCTTCCATTTGTTACTCGTCTTACCTGCCCTTCACTGTCGCAGAATAAAACAGGAATTCCCATGCTCGCCGCCGTCTTGATAGCCCTAACTCCGTTATATGTACTCATATCGCTTTCATATAAGAAACTTACATACGCAACATCTTCTGGTTTTAGTACGCCATGAATTTGGGCTTCATCATAACATGCACTTGACCCCATAACGTTCGCTGCTTCGTGTAATGTCTTGCAATTTTTGAGCTTATCCCGTTTATCGTCTCTCATATACGAACCGCCCCAAACGCCTATATCTGCAGGACTGTTCAAATAACCTGGCTGACATTCGTCTTTTTCGTTCAATGAATCATTGAGAGTAAACGTAGTTCTATCTCTAACATGGTCCTTAAAAAAGACTTTTGTTTCACCATATTGAGAACATGACGTATTTTGTATTGCGGTTTTTAAGTCTGCGGCTTCAAGATTCCCATACTTTTCAAATGAGAACGTTTCAGGATTGATTTTCCCTTTTCCAGAATCGAACCAACCCATGTGTTTTTCATCACCGTCTTCAAAAACTTGAATTTTATCTGTTCCGAACAGCAAGTTTGACGCATTCATTCTTGATGTCGGTCTGTACATACCACGGCTGGATTGAATCTCAAACTGATTCTTAAGCCCAGTTCTCAAAACCGAATCCAAATTCTTTACTTCTACGTTTGCGCACAATCTCGATGTTTTTGTAAGCTCAGTAATTTTTTCGTTAACGAGCATTTCCGTATTTTTACTTACACGGGAATTAAAAGCATTTTTCTTGCGCATTTCTTCCAGACGTTTTTGCCTATATTTTAAGAAGTTTTTCAGCGACGGAGCTTGTACTCTGTTTCGAATAATATCGAGTCTACTCTTCTTTTTTTCTCCGTCTTGTGTTTTCGACTTCAAGAAGCTCGGAAGTTGTTCTTTTCCTACGACATCTACGTCTCCCTTCTTTTTCAAAAACGAAGGCAATGCTTTGCCACTTTCGCTCCCCGATTGTCCCGTACTATCCTTTGATGTAAATTGTCCGCCTTCGGGTGAGCCTTTCCCTTTATGATACGGATTGCCTTTTTCGTTATCCGATTTAATAACCTCTTCGGTTACGTCTTTTACATCTTTATTTTCTGCCATAACTCACCTTTTGAAAAATAGAGAGGCAAACATCATCATTACGCTAATGCTCGCCTCTCTGCCGTTCTCAAATTCTTATTTGAGAGTCGCTCTGATTGCGTCAAAGTCTTTGTATTCTCCGCTCGCAATCGCGTCAATCATAGCATCTGCATCGAGTTCATATCCAGCCGCATCTGCTTCTTGGATAAGTTTGTCGATTTCGTCCATGTTCTCTTCAATAAATCTGTCAGGGTCAGTTTTTGCAAGCGAATAATCCACGCTTCCGCCCTTGGGTTGTGTAGATTCTGTCTTCGGTGTCGGTATCGGTGTCGGTGTCGTTGCTTTTGGGGCTTCGCCTCTGCTGCCGCCACTTTCTACCTTGCGGAAGTTCTTCTTCATCTTCATCTTCTTCGCTGATTCAAGATATCCGCGAGTGACTTCTTTTGCATCTCGTCCTGCCTTTCCGCCACGCCCTATTGCTCTGTCGCTCAAAGAACCAGCTTCAATCTCCTTGCCTTCTTTACTGAATCCCATGAACTTATCGCCCTCTTTGCGATATTCCATGTATGCTCTTTCAAAATCGTCTTTGCTCTTTATGCTATCAGGCATTTTGAACATCTTGTTATCTGGAGTTATAACTGCACCTTTGCCCGATTTTTTCGCAAACGTGACTTTGAATCCAGTCAAGAACGGAGGAGTGGTCTTTCCGCGCGAAGGTCCATATTCAAGCTCTCTCTTGTTCGCGGAATTATACGTAAACTGTCCGTCCGTGTCGCGAGGCTGTTTCACCCTCACAATCGCACCTGGATGTTCTGCTCTGTATTCGTCGGCTTCTTTTGTGGTCTCCGCTACGTGGTCAATTTTTTGACCTCTCCTCATCGGGGTTCCACCGCCCGCCGCTTCTTCAAACTGACCTATTTCAGGCGTTTTTCTTTCCTTTGCCGAGGACGAATGGACATCTTTCCAAATCTTTTTTTCTGTCGCCATATTCGCGCTCCTTTTTTGCCTTTTTATAGCTTTCTAATCAAAGGGGCGAACCCTTTTTATCGAATTCGCCCCAAGCGATTAATGGTTTACGCTATCTTTCGTTCGCAATTATGTGCCTTGATTGACTGTAACCTTTGCAAGGATTCTCTTGTTGCTATCCATTGCATAGTACACAACCGTTGCGCTTCCAACTTTGTCGCCCTTCTTAGCAACTGTGTAATTGCTGAGCGTATCGCCGACATTCTTACCCGAATCGGTAGAAGTTACCACGAAGCAAAGTGCGTCGTTCGGGAAGGTGTTGATTGACGTGATTTCAGTCGATGCGCCTGTGCCTTTCGTCTTGATGTCAATCGTGACATTCGAGGTCTCGGTCGCAGCTTCCGCTCCTGATACGTGAACATAAAGAGCAACTCTCTTGTTGTCGGGAACAAACACGTCGTGATAGATTCTTACGAATACGGTGTATCCGTCGAAGCCACGTGCTGCAAGGTTCGTATCGCCGCCGATAACTTTAATCTTGTCGTATTTCACAATGTGCGAAACTGCAGATTTCGGAATAACCATGAAATCAATCGCTTGTGAACCAGCCTTCCAGCTGTAACCGCCGTCATAAAGGTTGATATCGGTGCGGAATCTTTGCGGAGCAACCGTGACAATCGTTCTGCCTTCGTATTGCTCAATCTTGAAGCGGATGTCTTTGCTTGCCTTGTAGTCTTCTTGGACCAACGCCTTGTAGACTTCAGAGGTGTTTCTGAGAAGGTTCATGAACGCAGGAGATGCGTAAATGAGTTGGTCGTCCGCAGGAACTTCGTGCTCTTCCATGTATTGGAATGCCGCGTTCAATGCCGTAAGCGGTTTCGATTCAAGCGCTGTGCTGACCACTTTGCCGCCAAGTTTTGCATAGTCTGCAATCGTGCTCAAGCAGTATGCGTCAACTTCAGGAACCAACGCCGTTCTGCTGATTTCGGTCACGCCCATGCCGACAAGTTCGCCACCGCTTTCTTCGTTGTCAAAGTATTCGATTTCGAACGCTGCCGCGCGGTCGCACTTGAGTGTGAACTCTTCCCACACAAGTCTTGCAGGACTCGCTTGATAACCAAAGTTCGCTGCTCCAACAAATTTGCCGTCCGCAGGAGGAGTCGGAACTCTGTCGTCACCCGCGTTGTTTCTGTAGTAGTTGCTCAAACCACCGTTTTGGAACTTCGCGATTTTGACGGTTTTTGCACCCTCAAACTTTGTGTAAATCGGGTCAGAGTCAAGAAGACTCGTAACGGATTCTTGTTTGTAAACCTTATCCCAGCCTTCTTGGCTATACTTGGTAATGGTTTCGATTTGATTAAGCATAAGTTTTACCTCATATTTTTATTTTTTTTAGTCTTTATTTTTTTTGAGGTATCCCGCTTGCTGCTGTTGTTTCTTCGTGTTTGCTCTTTTTCCCTTTTTATTTGTCAAGTCCGAATAGCTTCATCGCGCGTTTCTTTTCGTCTTCTTCGCTCTCATCTTCGCTCTCGTCTTCAGGCTCTTCGCCCTCATCGTCGCCGAATTCTTTCGCCTTTTCGATTTCTTCTTTGTCCAAGCCGCTTTTTTCGGGGTCATCTTCTTGTTCCCAGCCTTTCGTCTTCTTGTCGTCGTCCGACATAGCCTCAAACTCTTCTGTGAACTCATAGCCCATCGTTCCTATAAGCGCTCTCAATGTTTCGACATCGAACTCACCTTTTGTGAACATAAGATACAAAACTTTGAGAATATCGTCTTCGGTCTCGCCTTGAGCTTTCAAATCCTCGATAGCCGCTTTCGCTTCTTCAAGAGTCATAATTCGCTTTTCTCCTTTTCTTTCTTATTTATTAAAGCCAAACAATCTCATTGCCTGCTCTTTTTCGCTTTCTTCGTCATCGCCGTTTCCGCCGTTTTTCGCCGTCGACTCGCTTCCAAGCTTCCTCAATACCGCTTGTTGCTGCTGTTGAGGCTGTTGTGCTTGAAGTGGTGAATCTTGTTGAGGCTGTTGTGCTTGAGGTTGTTGTTGTTGTACTGATACCGTTTGCCTCCACTCTGGGTGCGTCGGTATTTCCGCCTCAATGTTCTCTGGCGTGATGTCCATGTTCTTGCTGCCGAGGATTGCCTTTATATCTTCCCACCTGCTCTCGTCGACTTTCGTTTTCAACAACGCATTCTCTGCCAACAAAGCCTTGTTGCTGCTCTGCTCTGCCTTAAAATCGTCGTCCAACGTCAAATATGCCTGCCCGCGTCCAAACACATCATTCAACTCCGAATCTCCGCTTACACCATAACGTCCATATAGCTCTTTTAAGGCACTCTCTCTCCCCTCTTGCCTCGCTCGACCTACAAGCTCGTTCACTTGGCTCTGAGTAAGCATCTTCTCCATCGGCTGTTGTTGCGGTTCCTGTTGCGGTTGTTGCTGTTCCGCTTCGGGTTCAGGTACGCTTTCGTCGCCGTTCTCATCTTCAGAGACTGCGGTTTCCACTGCTTCGGGTTCGGGTTCAGACATCGTGGGTTGTGTATTGTCCGTTTCCGCTTGCGATTCAGATTCGTTCGCAACTTCTGAACTCGCTTCCGACGATTCGTCTCCAACGACTTCAGATTCGCTCAGCCTCTTCTTTTCTTCTTCGTTCATCCTGCTACACCTCGTTAAAAACTTTAGAGTTATACCCGATTTTTACGACTTCGGTCCTGTCTATCCCTAATCCTAACACACTAATCAAAAAAATGCAATACTTTTTTTAATTTTTTTCATTCCCGTGTATTTTTATGCACTTTTTACAACTTCTTTGTGGGCTAAATTCGTTCGCGATACCGACGCCGTAAAATTTTAGGAGTGAGGGTAGGGGTGGGAGTAGGGCTAAATTCGTTCGCAGGGGTGGTAGGGGGGACGGGGAGGCATTATATGATACTCACCCCCTCTCGAAACCCCTTGCTACCCCTACCCCCTATCGGCTCTCATTTGGCGGCTTGTGGCGAGCGTTAGGGCAGTATTGGCAGTGGCTCTGGGAAAGTATCCGCCGCAACGGCTACCGTGCAAGGAATCGGCTCTGGCGGCGTCGTCGGATTCGGGTGCGGGCTTGAAAATATTTTTGATTTTTGAAAAAACTTTTATAAAACCACTTGACAACTATTTTGTATGGTGATATAATTAAGACAATCAAAGGGAACGAAAGAGTCCCGAAGCGAAAGGAGTAACGATTATGAAGATTATCAGCGAAACAAGTTTGGCAAATTTCGAGTATTGGAGCGGAGCAAAAGATACGGCAAATCGTATTTGGGAAGAAAAAGGCGAAGAGGGCTTTGACCAACTTGAAGCGATTCTTGAAGATATGTATCCCGACGGAATCGACGAAACAGAATTGAATGACTTGCTATGGTTCGATGCCGAAACCGTTTACGAATGGTTGGGAATCGGCGACGAGAACGAGAACGAGAACGAGAACGAAGACGAGGAGGAATAAAAACAAGAGAGCGACGGAAACGAAACCGTCGCTTTTCTTTTACGTCGTCATCCGTGCTTAGTGCCTGCGGTGACGAGACCGTTCTATCATCGTCTTAAATTCAGGAGAGGGAACGATTTGGTTTAGTTCAGTATACACATCAGAACGAATGCGGAAGTATTCATCGTTGGTGTAGTAGTCGGGGGTGTAATGGTAAGCGTTGCAATCGTGGAGTATCTTTTTGGGAGACGAGCCGAGAACATCAGCAGTCGGGACAGGAACGAAGTAATGACGACAGTATGGACGAGTTGTAAGCCATATCGGAGCCTTAACGACAGACTGGACGGTTTGGATGTTGCGGTTCTTGATATATGAGAGAACGCGATAGTAGTCCGTGCCTCGTACTTTCATACGCCAAAACCTATCGACGTAGATTTTGCCTTGGAAGTTTTCATGCCCACAGGAACAATTCGAATGGTAGGAGCAAGCGAAGAAGATTGGTTCATAGCCTTTTTCGTTTTCGAAGTCAGCCATATCGGACGAGAGTGTGACCATTTTGTTACGAGTGTCAGAGGTAGCCATGACCTTTCTTGACGTACTCATAAACGAATCATAAGCAGTTCTTGAAGCGAGTTCGTCGATACCGCGAGCCTTAACGCGACGAGCGTTTTCGGAAGCATTGCGGAACAGTCGAGCGCGTTCGCGACGGTTCAATCCCACATACGAGTTCACAACCGTGCGTATAGCGTCGTCGATATCGGAGAGGCGGCGGTTCTCATTTACGCCCTTTGCGATGACAGCCATCAGTTGCTTTGTTGCTTTTTGAGGTGTGTATGCTTGTTTTCTCATATGGGTATTGTACCATAGCAGGAGCGGAAAAACAACATTTTAAAAAAAGTTTAAGAAAATGATAAAAAAGGGTTGACAAATATTTTGTATGGGTGTATATTAGAATTGTTCAAAGGGAACGAATGAAGCCCACGAACGCAGAGGAAATGCCATATGGCGAAAAAAATTACGAAAGAGCAACTTAACGCAACAGCAAACGACAATGGTTACGATGCCATTTTGTGTGACGATACCATATCCGAAGCCGTCTTGTTTTTAAATGTACAAGCGGCGGCACACAACCTTGACGATTTGACACAATTGATTGTAGACGGCGCAAATGGTAAGCAGGTGCGAGAAGAGATGTATGGTGACATCAAGTTCGCAGTTGACTACTTTGAGAAGCATCGTCTTGAAATCAACGACAACCTTGCAGCCGACGGCGGAATCAATCCGATGTCCCTTGACGGAATGGACAAGAATGACCCATTGTGTTTTGGAGTATTGAACAAGATTAGATTGGCGCAATGGCAGTTCGAGTACGCAATGGCGGCAATAGCGCATTGGTTCGAAGATGACTTGGAGGACTTGCTGGAATATTAACATCAAACACACAACACCAAGCCCAAAACGAGAGCGGCGGCGGATACGAATCCGTCGTCGTTTTTTTTGCAGATTATGCCGTCCGTGCAATGTTTCACAAAAAGACTGTTGCAAGAAAAGATAACAACAAAAGAAGCAGAAGAACAATAGAAGAAAAAAGGTGATACGAAGTATCACCTACAAAAGAAGAAATAAGAAGAGTGCTAAACCTACTTGACAAAAAGGCGAGTTATATACGTAGTATATAAACGATTTGCTATTTTTGACAATCTCCGAGAATTTTTCGAGTATTAGCCTAAGGTATATCGCATATATTATTCGTATATATATTAACATATATATACTCATAAATATGCTCATACCATTAGGCGTATTTTGTTTTTTTTTACGTTTTCCGTGCGCAAGGAAGGAAAAATGGGAAGGGGGAAGTTGAAAATAAACTCCTTTACGCGCGGACAGTTTAAAAATTTTCGGCTTACGATTAATGGTATGAGTATAGATATTGAGTATATATATGTTAATATATATACGAAAATATATATACGAATACCTTAATCTAATACTCCAAAAATTCTCGGAGATTGTTTTGAAGGAATCGCTTTTATATACGTAGTATATAATTCAGGCTTTTGAAAAAATGTTTCATACCTTTTCTTATGTTCTTTCTTTGTAGGTGTACTACGTACACCTTTTTCTTTCTACTGTTCTTTTGGTTCTTTTGGGGCACCTTTTCTTAGAGATAGAGATTTTGTGAAACCGTGCATAGTAGTAGATATTACTTATATATAGTGTAAGTGGGTATGAGAACGGATTCAGCGCAGGGCATACCAAACAGTTGTCAACAGTATTAAATGTTTGTCAATATGGTATTTTGTACCTTTTCTTATGTTCTTTCTTTTGCGTGTACTACGTACACGTTTTCTTTCTATTGTTCTTTTGGTTCTTTTGTGAGATTCCAAAGAGAGTATTTTCTTAAAAATGCGCCAAAAATTAAAAGAAGTTAAAACGAATTAAAACAAATTAAAAAAATAAAAAACTTTCAAAAAACTACTTGACAACCATTGCTTATTGTGGTAATATATAGGTGTAACAAAGAGATAGCAGCAAAGGGAAAAGCAAAAATGTTACGACTCAAGGACAGGCGAGGAAAGTTGACACCCATCCGCAGCGAGTCAGACCGCTGGAAGCAACAAGTCAACGAAAGACAGGACGGCATCGGAAACGATGACCGTCCTCTTTCTTTTTCGGCGGCGGTGGGGGAGTGAGTGGCGTCAACTGTGCTATTTCGGCGGCGGGACATCGGAAGCGGCAATAAAAAAATCTAAAAACTTTTTGAGAAAATTTATAAAAACCTATTGACAACGATTTATAATGGTGATATAATAAAGACAATCAAAGAGCAAAGGAGAAACAAAAATGTTAGCTTACAAAGATTGGAACATTGAAGAATTAACAGGTTACAAACCGCAAACGACTTTTTATATGGACTACTCAATAGCCGAACACTTTGGTGTGAATGCGGTAAAAGAAACGTTTGAAAGGGCTTTTGAGAACTGGAAAAACGACATCGTATACGTAACCGAATTGTCAATGGCTACGAACTGGAAGATTTGGGAGCATTACGAGAAGAACGAAAAACTGGCAAGAGTTTACAACGAATTGTGGGAACGCATTGACAGTTGGTGTATGGACAATCTCAAAGGCGAAGATATGAAATATTATCTTAGAACGACAGATTAACAAGAGAAGAGCGGCGACGACAAGCCGCTCTTTTTTTATTAGCGTCAACCGTGCTATTAGTGGCTACAAAAAATTGCCTAAAATATTTTCGTTAAACCTATTGACAACGAATTGTTATTGTGATACAATAAAGACAATCAAAGGGGTAATAGAACCCGAAACAAAGGAGATACCATTATGAAGAAAGTTGTATTCACAGGTATGACATCGGAGCAAAAACTTGACACCATTAAAGCGTTATTTGACAACAACGAAATCAAGAAAGGCGCATATGTAAAGGTTGCGTACAAGAGCGAAAGAAAGGCTTTGAAAGGGTACGAGAAAGAGAATGGTGCGACAATGGTTGAGAAGTACAGCGAGGGCGTAGCAAGGCTTGGAATCGATTATAGACACACATCGGACTATCTCACAAAGGTTGTGGCGGCGGATGGCAAGGATACACCATCGAGAACGAGCGAATACGACACACCATTGAGCGGATACGAGAACTTGCTTATCAAGAACGAGAAAGAGGGCGAGGTTAGGTACAAGGTGAAGTTGTTCAACAGCAAGACGGCAACGAGAACGAAATCGAAATGGTTTGTGAATGGTGCGGAGTTTGCCGACAAAGACGACATCGAGAAAGTAATTGGCAAGCAATCGAAATCGGGTGCGCCGACACTAATCACAGTATGGCTTGACAACATCATATCGATAGGCGGTTGACGAAAGTCACCGCTTTTCTTTTTGGGGGAACATAGCACGGTGGTATTCCGCTGCCGAAAAAACTTTTATAAAAATAAAAAAACTTTATAAAACCTATTGACAACCATTTGGTATTGTGATACAATTAAGACAATCTAAAACAAAGGAGTAACGACCATGAAAAATTTGAGCAAAATTTACGACAAAATCCAAGCAATCTATGATAGCCTTGACGACCTTATCGGAGAGCTTGAAGAAAAGAGAGACGCAATCGAAGAGAAAGCCATTGACAAGGGTAGAGACATGACCGAAAAAGAGCAAGAGCGTTTCGATGACATTGTAGTACAAATAAACGCAATCGAAGAGTGCAAGGATAACCTTGATTATGCCATGTCTGCAATTGACGAGTATTGCGAAGAATAATTAAACAAAAGGAGAAACAGCGACTATGACCATTTATGTAGTATTAACCACAGAAACAGACGGAACGAGCGACACCACCATTAACGCATTTGCGACGGAAGCGAAAGCGAGAGCGTTTTTTGAGACGCAGAAAAGAACATATATTAATGATTTTGGGTGCGGGAACGATGGTGTTATCGAAGACAACAACGACCATTTGTTCTACTGGACATCGGAAGAGGGATTCAACGACCAAACGGTAGAAATCGAACTCAGAGCGGTAAAGGTTCTGCAATAAAGAAATGAGAACGGCGAATAAAAGCCGTTTTCTTTTTATATAAGTTACCGTGCTAACCCTCTTTACAGGGCGGCGGCTTTGTGGTATAATGCTTACATTAAACATCAGGGTACAGGAATGGCAAAGACAGCAAAAGATATATTATACGAAATCGCAACGCAGAAGTTCAAAGACGACATGGTAGTAGCAGCAATCAGGTACGACATAATTCAGGAGTGCATAAAAACAGAGCGCAGGAAGAGCATAATAACGAGCTGGGTGACCTGGCTTATATTCATGTTCATAACAGCAGGGTTGGGTGCGCTTGTATTGTTGAAGTCAGACATAATTGAGCATGCAGGAATAATGTATGGCGTGTTAGGGATAATCACAATTATAATCAGTCTTTGGGCTATTGCGACGACATACAATGCGTGCAAGGAGCATGACATCGACATGGCTAATCTCAATAAGGCATATAGGGAAAGAGTTCACGAAATCATGCGTGACCATGCAAAAGAGTTCTTGGCGATAATCGGGACATACTCAGAAACCGAATGTAAGCGACAGCAAGAACGCTTTGACCTCGAAATCGAATAAGTTATCGAGTTAACCCTCAACCGTGCTTAAATCGCGCTTGGCGGCTTCGGAACAAATCTGCAAAAAACCTAAAACTTTTTGAAAAACTTTATAAAAACCTATTGACAACGATTTACAATGGTGGTATAATCCTAAGTGTAAAGAGGTTGATAAACAACCGAAACAAAGGAGATACCATTATGACACAAGAACAAAAACAAAGAGCAATCGAAGAAATCCTTGACAATCTCGGCGACAATGACATCGTAGATGTAAACAACGCATATCAAGACTGTATAAATGGCGACAAATACATTTATTCAACAGACGATTTTGATGACCTTATGAGCGGGCAATCCCCAACCGAAATCGCAAACAGAGTTGCATTCGGTGACTATAATCCCTACCATATGTGGTTCTGGTTCAATGGTTACGGCAACATCGTATCGGGCGATTATCCCGACAGAGCAGACGGATGGTTCGCTTCTGACATCTCAGAATACGCAGTCGAAAACGACGAAGATTTTGGCAACAGCGACATCAGAGAAATTCTCGACGAAAACGAAGAAGAAGACGAAGGCGAAGCGGAGGCATAACGCCCCCGCTTTTTTTCTGCCCCTGGGTAGCACGGTGGGGGGAATCATGAGCGGTAACTTTTACCCCCGAACAGGGGTAAAATAAAAAAAATCAAAAAAACAATAAAAAAGTAGTTGACAAATATTTTGTATGGTATTACAATGTAAGGGAAGATAAGGGAACGAACGAGTCCCGAAATCGGAAGGAGATAAAACCATGAGAGACATCACTACACAAGCAATCGAACAAGACGACCAAAGCTTTGGCAGCTATATCGTAGACGACAAAGCGGCTGAAACGCTTTACGGCGCAATCCTAATGCAGTCCGTCAAAGACCTTTACAACTTTTCGTATGACCTCGCAAAAGAGCTTAAAAAGACAAATCGTAGCGGGCGCAAGATAGGAGAGCTTAAACGCAATCTCGAAGACCTTGACGAATTCTTTGACTCGAAACTTTACAAAATGCACACAGAGACCCCGAAATCGGTATGGTACGAATGGGTGCGCAAGAACATTAACAAGCCCCGCCTCAACTTAGACCTTATGTTTAGAGGCATAGGCTGGGCAATCGCAGCAACAGGAAACATTGAGGAGGCATAAAACAATGATTATCAACGTAAGCTATGATGAACAAACAAAAGTCAATGTCAGATACGAAATCGACATAGAAACAGGAAACGCAACAGTCACCCGCTATTCACCAAAGACAGGCGAATGGATAGAGAGATTCGGACACAACCAACCCAAAGCCCTAAAATGCTTTAATGCGTTTGTGGGCGTAGGCGATACCGAGACTGAAATCGAAGACCTCGCATACAAGCTTGCGACAGGCGCAATATTTTAAGAACATCGGCGGCGGGATAAAAATTCCCGCCGTTTTCTTTTCTGCTCATAGCACGGTGGCAGATAAAAACCTGAAACTTTTTTGAAAAACTTTATAAAAACCTATTGACAATTGTTTGCTATTGTGATATAATCATAAATGTAAAGAGGTTGAGAAAACCTCGTAACGAAAGGAGACACCATTATGAAAAAGAACAAAAAAGTCACACTTTACAGCAACGAATTCGATTCCGAACGTTATGAAGCAGCAAGACAATTTTTGCTTGAAGAAAGAGAAGAAGAGCCGACAGACAGCGAAATCTTTGAAGAACTTTATATAGAAGACGACATCAACTGGGAAGACTTCGAGAGCGAATACAAAGAGTATTTTAACACAAACTATTTTGTAGTCAGAGCGAATCTCGGACGTTGGAATGGACGTTTTGAAAGCGGTAAGATTATGACAGATGGTTGGAAAGATTTTCTCAGAGTTATTGAAGATTATGACGACCTTGAAATCGTTGACAACAACGGGCACCTCGAAATCGTCGGAACGCACCATGATAGTAGAGACTACTTCGAAATCAGGGAACTAACTCATAAAGGCTACGTATATGTAAACATATACAATTACGGCAAGAGTGAATCAGAACTTGCACAAGCAGTATGGAACAACTTCAATAGCAGACTTCCGAGGCTCGCAGCAAGACTATAAAAGAAACGAGAACGGCGCAATGCCGTTCTTTTCTTATGCCCTTTTTAGCACGGTGGTATACCGCCTGAAAATATTTGCGAAACAATTTTGTTAAACCTATTGACAAGCGTTTTTTATTGTGGTATAATTAAGACAATCTAAAACAAAGGAGATATCACAATGAAACAAATCAAAATTAGCGACGACCTTGATGTCGTTGTCAGCGAACCGCAAGATAATACCGAAAGCGAATTCAACTATCTTGTAAAACAAGGCAAAAACAGTTATAGCAAGGTTTTAAGACCGCTTGACGAATACGGCTGTTTTATCTGGGTAAACGGCATATATGTCGATTATATCGACAAAGACGTATTCGACGACGACGACTTTGAAAAATATGTTATCGACGTTATCAAAGAATGCAAGACCATTGAAGAGGTTTTCGATTGTATCGGAGTCGATTATTACAAGGCAAGCAAGAACATATACGACTTCATAGACGAACTCACAAGCAGTAACGCATACAGCGAAGAAGATATTGAAGCATTGCGAAACATGCCCGAACAAGAACTAATAAAGTTTATTTTAGAACACACAGACTTTTTCTATACGAAATTCGGCGCATACCATGTCCTGTCCGTATAAAAGAGAGGTGATATTATGACTGACAAAGAGATACAATCCCTGAAATATGACAGAATCGGAAGAAAAAATCATCCTCGGCTCCTGGACGAATTGCATTGCCGAGAAATGATAAACTCGATTATCGCATACGGCGAAGAATCCGACCTCGAAAGAGGCTCGTACAAGTACGAGGCATATATCGAAGAGTACGAAACCAAACTCGGACTCGAACGCGTAAACGAGCTTATCGCGGAACAAATCGCGGATATCAAAAAACGCGCGAAAGTCGTTCAGATAATCGGCGACAGCGGCAATATCGAATTCGCTTCGATTGCGTGGCAAAATTAAAATCAAAGGCGGCGGAACAAAATCCGCCGCTTTTTGTAGTATCCGCCCTCGTAGCACGGTGACATAATAACTCGGGGAAATCCCGAATTTATTTTTATAAAACCTATTGACAACTATTTGCTATTATGATATAATAAGAGTATCAAATAAGAGAGGTATATGCTATGAGCGTTACAAAAGGACAACAACAAGCAAGACGCATTTTCGCCAAATACTGCCAAGACATCGACCACGCACTCGGCGGTTATGCTATCAGTGACGAGGACGGCAAGCAGTATATCGGCAATCAATTTTGTGTGGTGAGATATACGGAAACGGTAACAAACGACGACATCGTAAAGGCTTCTGTGAACTGCACAAAGGCATTCAAAAACTTTATCGACGAAGCGGCGGCGGACTGGAAAGACATCGTATCCGTTGACGACATAAAGCCCGTAGAAGGCAATAAGGACCTCCTGCAAATCTCTGGGAACCTCTACAACGCGAAGGCACTCAAAAAAATGCTCAAGACGTTCTCAGGCAAGCCTGCAGTCGGAATCGTCACCGAAAGCGATAGAAACACAAAGCCTAACGTCCTCCACATTATGGACGTACTTGGGAACGAGGGAATCCTCCTCCCGCTCAGAATAAAATAAACCGAGAGGGCGACGGAATCAAATCCGCCGCCTTTTTCGATATGTTCTTAGCACGGTAACGTCAGGGTATCGCGCCGAAGCAATGTGCATATTTTGCACGGTGCATAATGTATAAAAAATGTATAAAAATTGTTTAGGTTATTTTCGTTAACCCTCTTTACAACGATTTGCTATTGTGGTATAATTTAAGTACAAAATAAAACCAAAGGAGAACATCACTATGTTCGCACCAAATGAAATCATTGCAGCAAAAGACCTCGGACTTTACAGAGGACGCAGAAACGTCCTTGAAATGAAGAAGTCAGACGACGGCACAGAAACGTTCAAATTCACGATTACCAAGTACGAGACCGACACCGACGACAACCCCGAAATCACGTTAATCGGAACGAGTTCGACCGATTTTAGAAACGCGTACAACATGTGGCAATCGCTCTTGGACATCTTCTACTGCGGACACGCGAGAGGATTCGAGTTCGCGGAAAGCCTGAGATAAGCACAATCGCGAAATGAGAACGGCGGCGGCAATACGATTATTTGCCGTCGTTTTTCTTTTGCCGAATTTAGCACGGTTAGATATACGGAATCGTACTTGCCTGTAACTTGCTGCATACTTAGCACGGTAATAATATGCCCCCATTAGATACCCGATTTTATCTTGATTATTTTCGTTAACCCCCTTTACAGCGGCGGGCTTGGGTGGTATAATATTAGTATAATAAAGATACAAAGGAGGAGCTACTACTATGGCTCAAAAAAGCGACAACATCCTGGTCAGATTCAAGAACCGCGACGGGTACATCGAACACACAAAATCAATCTATTACGGACTCATAACCGACCCCACCGTCATCGACATTATCGACGCGGAAACGGGCGAGGTCTTGTTCTGCCGCGACGAGTGCATGGCTCACGTCGTATTCATCTAAGCATTTCTTACTATTCATTGGCATATCTCCTAAAAAGGAAAGCGGTCGTCCACGAGGGCGGCTGTTTTCTTTTACGGAGGTAAGCACGGTACAGGGGCTGAAACGCGCCAGAGGGGGCACGGTGACAAATGTATAATTATACATAAATACTGCATAAATATACATTTGTAGACGTTTTGTATATACGAATTTTTGTCCCTAACCCCCTTTACAGCCGCCGCCTTTTGTGTTATAATGCATATACAATCGCGATAGGGACCACTTTTCACATCCCACAAAACATCACTCGTCCCTGTCGCGATTCCTCCCCCTCTATATCACTATGACCCCATACTCGGCTTCAGTTGTTGTTGTCACTTCGGCGGCGGGACAAAAAAACACATGCGAACTCAAAACAGTCCCCAAAAAGAATAGGTAAAACATAAAAAACTCCACCCCGCCGACACCAACAGCAGCAGCAACTGTCGCTATTAGAGAGTGTATAACAAAATACACTCTCTTTTTTATGCAGAAGAAGCACGGTACCCCTATATACTGCTGTCCCCCATGAGCACGGTACCCCCCCCCCGCACCCTATACGAGCACGGTATCGGAAAATGAAAGACGACACTTTCGTGCCGCCTTCCTTTCTTATTCTTTCCTGTCGAAGATGTTGTCTATCATCCCTTGCGTATTCGCCCCGCCGCCGTCTGCATTCGAGTACGCTTCCGTTCGCGCCTTACGAGCCGATTCCAAAAACTCTTTCTCCGCCGCCCGCTCTTCTTCGCTCAACGTGTCTCCATACAACTTGTTCAGGTACATATCCGTCGATATCTCTTCCATGTCGTATGCTTTTCCCAACGCTTCCAACTTGTTCTCGAAGCTGTCGTCCGCAAACTCGTTAAACTTTACCGATATATCATACGCATGCACACTCACTGCGCCCGTATCCATAAACTCTTTCGCCATCAGCATCTGTTCCATAAGCGAACGCAGTATCCGCTCTTCACCGTTGATAAGTGCATTTCGTGTGAATATCGTCACCTTTTCTTTTTCTCTCTGGGCGGCGGCATTGTCTTTCTTCGCTATGTCGATTCCCAATGTCGCGGGCGACAATATTCCGTTCAGTATCTGTAGAAGTATCTGTACGGCGTGGTCACTGTATCGGCTGAACTCTATACTCGGCTGCGTTATTTGTACAGGCTGTCCCGTCGCCAAGCCGTCACCGTTCTTCTGACCTTTCATCATTACATACTTTCGGTCATATGCTTTCGGCTTCTTCGGCAACCCGTTCTTGTCCCTTTCCAAATACTCTTCGTCGATGTATTCTATCGGAGTCGACAACCTCACCGCATTCGACGACTGCGACAATGCCTGGTCCAAATCGTCAAACAAGTCTATCTTTCCTGTGAATATGCTTCGTCCATATCCCCACTGACGACTCGTGTTGCCCAACAATACACACGGCACTGCAAACAACTTGTCAAACGGTCCGATTTCTATCCGCTCTTCTACCGACTCAAGCTCAGGAACCGTCTTCAAATCCACTTTCTTCAGGGGCGTATCGTCGTCAGTAGCCGCCATGTTCATCGGCAGTTCGTACAACTCGTTCGTGATGACCAACACCCTTTCGCCCTCACTTTCTTCGGCGACGGCGGCGGCATTGTTCGGTCTCCACTCGATACTCCTAGTCTCCAACAGCAAGTATCTCTTCTTATCGCTCGTGTAATAGTTCTTGAATACTATCCCTATTATCTTGCCGCCCTTGTATATGAAGTCGACGTTCTCTGCCGATACGTACTCGACGCTCGGATAGTCGCTCACGTCTTTGTCCCAGTTTATCTTCCAGCACCCCCAGCCTTCTACTAGGGTCAGCGGCAACTGCTCGTCTTTGTACAATTGCTCTAATCCGCTCTCCCTCACGACGGCTTGCAAGTTCTTCGTATTCTCGCCCGCCGATATCAACGGAAACGGCATTATGTTCACTAACGTGTCCACTATGTTTCGAGGCTGACCGCTATGCGTTCGCTTTATCTGCGCTTCCGTACTAGATATCGCCCAAAAATAGTTCTTCTTGTTCCGCATGTAAAACGGCTCGTAGTTGAACCCTATGTAGTTCTCTCGCGTGTAAAAGTTCAACAACTCGTCTCCGTCTCCGTCATACCACACGCCATACTCTTTCAACTTCATTCGCCCCAACTTCTCGTTGTCGTTTATGAACGTCGTCCTGTCGTCGTCTGGTCGCTTCGTCTTCAATACCGAACCCGCTACGCCTCGTATACGCGCGCGCATCCTTTCTAATATCGTCATTTATTTGTCTCCTTTTTTATATTTGGATATCTTTCTTTCTATACTACCTGCGTATATTTGTTGTTTATATTCGTCTTTGGCGGCGGCACTCGCTTCTCCCTCATAAGGCGCACACAACAATGCCCTCTCGCCTGCGTCTTCGCCGAACTGCTTTTGAAATTGTTCACGCAAGTATGCGTCATATCCTACGAGATTGAACGGAATGCTGAATTTTAAGCCTTTATTATTCTTCACCATTTCGAAAAATTTTTCGTCGAGATAGCTCCATTTCTTCAACCATCTCAACTGCGGTTCGTGTTTGCACTCAGAACAAAAATCTGCCCAGCTCGCATAACGTTTTCGCAATTTTACTTCTGCTGGGAACGAAAACAAATACGGCTTCCCTATATAACGTGGTTGGTCATTTCTTGGTTGATATTCTATCTGATAACTGTATGAATTTATGACCATAAAAGTCTTATCTCCGTCGATAAATTCATATCCAGAAAGCAACTTTTCATCCGTTCTGACGAGTACGCGCGTATGGAAGGGGTCTGTTTCTGAAGACGCCGCCATTTCCAGATTAAGCGCATCCAAAAGCATAGAAGGAATCGCCTCCATATATTGATAAAAGAAGTATAACACAGCAGCAAATAGATGTCAAGAGGCGGTGGCAAAAAAGGGGCGGAAGCAGGTCGGGGGAGTGCCGAAAAGCGAGGCGAAAGTATAGTAATACTAAACCGAATATATAGTAGTATTAAACAGAAAAGATGGGTATAAAAAAGGCTCCAGTTGCGAGTAAAAGACTTAAGAAGTACGATTACTGCCAGTGGAGCAATATTTCGATTATAGTGGGTTAGAATGCGAAAAACCTTAGTTATTAGTCGTCGTCGGACTTGAGGTCGTTTCTGATAGTGATATTGATAGGTTTAGAGCCGTCGTCGTCGAGGAGTTTAGCGTAGTGGGTTTTAGCGATAGCGACGGCGGTAGCGTTGCCGTTGGAAGCGAGCTTATCGATAACCTGGCGGGCGCGCATACGGGAGACGGCGCGCATACGGTTGAAGGCGTCTCTGAAGGATTGACCGTAGAGGACCTTGCAGAAGATATCGAGTTGTTCGACTGAAGTTTTTAGGATGATAGGGATATCTTCGAAGTCAGCCCAATTAGCGATGATATTTTCGAAAGTATCCTGGTCGAAGTAGAAGCCTTCGACTTTATGATTTTTGCGGTTAGGTTCGAGGAAGTCGTCGTAATAGATAACGCGACCGAGAGAAGAGCCGTCGGGGGTATGAGGGGTATCGGCGAGGGACACTTTCGGTAGCGGATTTTTTTTCGGGGCGGGGGAGCCGCTTGATTGTAGGTTATTTTTTCTTGAAGGCATAAACACATTACCTCATAGCGATTATCATATTCTGGGTATATGTTAACACACAAAAGTGGTAGTGTCAATAGGGTGGGTGAAAAAAATTATTTTTTAGGGTTTTGGGCGATGATATTTTTATTAAATTTAGTGACAGAGGGTTGGAGGACGAGTTTGAGGTAGCCGCGTTTATGGTAATAGAGGCGGTTTATGATAGTGGGGGATATAGAGAAGTTATCGAGTATGAAGTCGATGAAGGGGTTAGAGACATCAGCAAAGCGTTCACTTTGTTGTCTTACGAGTTCAGATAGGGAGAAGTTTTTATTTGCTTTCGATTTTGAATCCGAGATAGCGGACAGGAGCGATTCGGGTTCAAAGGAAAAAGACTGGGAGCCGAAAGAGGGTGGACCAGGGAAAGAGATGACGATGAGAGAGTTGGGGTTATTAGTTAGAGGGCAGGCGATGCGAGGGAGACGGGATGAATCGAACACGTGGATGGAGTAGAAGAGTTTACGGCGAAGAAGGGATGAAGGGGAACCGCCGCAAAGACGGTTTCCCTTTTTATCTTCGTCTTCAGCATCGTCAATCTCGACGGCGTTACAGCCGAAGTAGCGGAGCATAGCGAAGAGGTCTTTAGATGAAACTGGTGGGATTGTGTAGTTTGATTTCATAACGAGATTATAACACAGTGGGGTGGGGTTTGTAAAGGGGGTTAGGGCGTTTCACAAAAATACTGTAACAAGAAAAGGTGCGCCAAAAGAAGCAAAAGAACAGAAGAAAGAAAAAGGTGTACGAAGTACACCTGAAAAGAAAGAAGAGAAGAAAAGTGCTAAACGTACTTGACAAAAAGATGGTTTATATACTACGTATATAACGATTTTGTATAAAGCAACAACTTCCGAGAATTTTTTGAGTATTAGCCTAAGGTATTCGTATATATTATTTCGTATATATATTAACATATATATACTCATAA
>ENA-OZWP01000004-OZWP01000004.1-human-gut-metagenome-genome-assembly--contig:-NODE-4-length-73669-cov-12.347733_pt1 | contig 73669 bp, 103 predicted proteins | sample MGYA00243535_ERZ654081 | MGnify/ENA primary metagenome ERZ654081 (study PRJEB26926, sample SAMN06165119) | human gut metagenome | biome: ENVO:00009003; feature: ENVO:2100002; material: ENVO:00002003...
CGAGATGCAGCGTAGTCTCGTGGGCTCGGAGATGTGTATAAGAGACAGGTGCAGGGAGGAAACTTTCTTATTAAACTTTTAAGTCGAATTTTTGGAAAATTGAGATAAAAATTAGTACCTTTGTGGCGGTAATAATTACGCCTGTAATGAGGCGATAAACAGTGGTAATAATGACATATTTTGAAACGAGAGTCACCTACGACAGGGAGACGGATGGCGGGTCAGTGAAGCGAGTGACCGACGTATTCCTTGTGGATGCGGTGAGCTTCACCGAGGCCGAGGCGAGGACGATAGACAATGTATCGTCGTATATGAGCAGTGAGTACCATGTGTGCGCGGTGAAGCGCAGCAGGATAGACGATGTGGTAAATGCCGAGGCGCCGAGATACTATCAGGTGAGGTATGGTATAATCAGTGTGGACGAAAAGACCGGAGCAGAGAATCGCACGATGGTTCAGACACTGGTAGGTGCCGAGGATTTCCTTGATGCGGTGGTCGAGTTCCAGGATTACATGAAAGGGCGCGTGGCCGATTACGACATAGTGAGTGTGTCCGAGAGCGATGTGGAGGATGTGATACTGCTAAATGACCGGGCATCATGAAAACGTTTATAAAGGCCGGGTCTGTGATGCTGATGTTTGCTATTGGCAATCGGGTGTACAACCATGATACGGCATGGGGGAGGCATTGCGATAATGGCGATTGCGGCAATCCCATTGTGTTCGCGTACGATTTTGAGCTGATTAAATAATACGAACTATGTTTGGAAGCAATAACATAAAGAACATCGGGCAAAATATAAAGGAGGCGACATTGGAACACACGACCCCGGAATATGTGGAGTTTATGCGAGGACTCTCCGTATGGGCAGAGAACGAGGCCAATGTAGCTGAGTATGAACCCGACATTGAGATGGGCGAATGACACGAAAACATTTCAAGATACGCGCCAAGGAGCGCACGACCGGGCAGATAGTAACGCCCGACTTCATTACGATTACAAAATAACAAATGAGGGTATGGGCGTTGGTTGGTGCGTCCGCACCCATTTTCCAAAGATATGCGATACACGAAAGACAATCCGTTACGTTGCTTTTTTGCATTTGAGGGATACAATAGTCAGGGGCTTGCGCTGCGCCGGTTGGCCGAATCGTTTCCCGGATTCGCGTGGGAGTGCGTCGGACGAAGTGAGATAGATGCCGATGCGATAAGAGCCGCAGATTTGCTGTTCCCCGAATCCGCAGGAAAGAATTACGGCTCGATATGCGATGTTGATTGGGATACTGTACCCGATATAGATTTGTTCACGTGGAGCTTTCCATGTACGGCGATAAGTTCAGCTGGAAAGCAGAAAGGACTGACTGAGGGCAGCGGAACGGCATCATCATTGTTGTGGCATTGCTTTAAGGCGTTTGAGAAAAAGCGGCCGAAGTATTTGCTGATGGAGAATGTAAAAGCACTGATGCAAAAGAAATTTGCAGGTGAGTTTTGCAAAATACTGCGCCGATTAGAGGATTTAGGATATAAGAACTTCTATCAAGTGTTGAACGCCACCGACTACGGCATACCGCAGAATCGTGAGCGCGTCTTTATGCTAAGTATTCTTGGGGGGCAAAGTTACAACTTTCCATTGCCGTATCCCTTAGAAAAAAAGCTGCGCGATGTGTTAGAGGAAAACATAGACGAGAGTTATTATCTCAAAGATGATAGAGTGCAAAGCATATTGGATCATTGTGAACGAAAGCAGGCCGAGGGATGTGGATTTAAGCCTAACTTCACCCCCCCAGTCAGTTAGCGGAACAATAACATGTAAATATGGAGGCCGTCAAACCGACCCGTATGTGATACATGAATAAACGACTGCAAAGCATGATAGATAATGCCCTGATACCCAATAGGGGGGTATGGATAGACGCATATAACCAATCAATTATGGAAGATAAAGCAGGTGCTATAACAACAAAGGTGAGTGGACAAAAATTTATGCCAAAGCAGAAAAATGGGCATTTTCCTGAGATTGCAGTATTAGAGATTATGAAACAACAATGTGTGCAGGTAGCGCAAATGTACGACATCCAGCAAAACCCCATGAATGGACGCGTTTATGATGTGAATGGCGTCGCGCCAACTCTGCGGACGCCTACCGGTGGGCTGTCCGAGCCGAAGATTATAGGATATACAAGTGACAAGTATGGTATTGTGGAGAATTATCATGCAAAGGCCGTGGCTGGTGTAATACATACGTCGAGCGGGTCGGGCGGCAATACCGACCAATATGTGTTGGAAAAGCGATACCGCATACGCAAACTGACCGAGCGCGAGGTGTTCAGGCTGATGGACGTAGACGATGCCGACATTGACAAAATACTTGACGCGAAGATTGAGGTTAGAGGCAAGGAGAAACGAGCCATAAGCAAGAGCGCCTGTTACAGATTAGCTGGTAACTCAATATGCGTAGGAGTGATGTTTCACATATTCCGAACACTGTTTATAGATAATCAACCCGAAAACGAATACAAACCAAAACAATTAGAGTTATTCTGATGACAAACGTAGAAATGTTCAGGACATTGGCTAATGAAATGGCCGACCTGTACGAAAAGAAAAATGCGGCATACGGCAATAGCTTTGGCCGCAGCGTCGAGAAATACGGCATAATAGCTGGGCTAACGCGACTATCCGACAAATTCAACCGTGCCGAGAATCTGATATTAGGTGCGAAGAATGACGTGGCCGATGAGGGTTTGGCCGATACCCTGATGGATATGGCTTCGTACAGCATCATGTTACTAATGGAATTACCGAAGGCGAAGCGATGATAGCATTAATCGTAAGGGCACTGGTGAATATTATAATACTTGTCGGTCTTATAGTCGTAAACTTAGATTTCTTGTTTAGATTCGGCAATCTGTGGTATCTGAACTTAGTAGCCGTCGTATTTGCAATGTACGTGGTTCAGAAAAACTACAATACAGCAATACGTATAGCCAAGCAATACGATACCCTAAACAACATAATGAAATGGAACTGAATACAGAAAAGAATATAACGATTGACGAATACCAAGAGCAAGCGATGACGACGTGCATGCCAACCTGCGATAATATCAGCTATATGTTGCTGAATATGGTTGGTGAGGTAGGCGAACTGGCCTCAAAGATAGCCAAGGCCATACGCAAGGGTCAGGCAGAGATACAAGATAACAAACTTGTATGGAAAGAACGACCCACCGCAGAGGGAGAATACAGACTACGGGCCGAGGCAGGCGATTGCCTGTGGCAGTTGTCCGGGATATGTCACGTGATGGGATGGCGATTGTCCGACGTGGGCCGAGAGAACTTGGCAAAATTAAAGAGCCGTCAGGAACGCGACGTGATAGACGGTTCAGGTGATATTCGATAATATCATACATTTTTTCTGCATGAAGTAATGTGATTAAAGTTGGTGTATGGCTTGCTTGTGAAAGTGAGCCATATTTTTTGTATTTAGAGAAAAAGTTTGTAACTTTGTACTGGCCTGATTGTGAAATTCGGCCAAAAGTGACAATATATATCTTCAAGACAATCACGTAGTGAGGCTGTTAAGAGTAACGCCTCACTTTTTATTTGCTTCTTTTGGAAAACCTCGGTAAGGCCCGTTTCATTAAGGAATACCGTCACTTGTTCCGGAGATGTGAAGTAATCACTGACCAAATGGATGTTGCCATAAGCGTCAATAGCTTTCTTCTTGTCTTTTGCTCTGACTGCAATAAGCACATCTAATACGGAGAACACTTTCGGATTCTCATCCCATAGACGTTTAACCGCCGCAGCCATATCTTCTTGACCAATCAGATAATTGAGCTGGTTGAGCTTTATTGAAATGGCTTCCACATTAGCGGCAACTTTTGGAAAATCCACATAATCCTTGAGCGAAAAGTGGGTTTCCTTCAATGGTTTCATGAAGTTTGAAAATCTGTCTGACATGGCTCTCCTTGATAGTTTTCATAATTTCTTATCAAGAGCTCTGTTAAAGTCCCACGTTTGGCAGCATTAGCATTAATGCACCTTTTAGCATAAACTCGTTCTATGAAGAAGTCTGCATAAAGTCTGTCAAAGAAATCATCTTCAACATTACGACCTTTGCAGTCCGAATTGCTGAGCATTGCATAACATCCTCCGGCTGAGAGGTCAGAAAAGAAATCCTTTAACCGAATCTGTTCATTATCGTCAAATGATTCCTTTACATAAGAATTAAAACTTGATGTGGCATCAAGAGGACGGTAAGGAGGGTCAAAATAGAAGAACGTGTATCCTTGGATATGTTCCGCGGTATAAGAGAAATCTCCATTCAATATCTCAACCTTCTGCAATAGTTCGCTGTCGGCAATAATCAAGTCTTCATCACATATAGTAGGATTGGAGTAACGTCCGAAAGGAACATTAAATCCACCCTTGGAATTTTCCCGATATAGACCATTAAAGCAAGTACGATTCAGGAATATCATATACGCGGCCTCTTCAACTCCTGTCAATGTCTTGTTGTTAAAATGATCTCTGATATCAAGATAGAGTTCCTTTTGCTTGTCATAATTCCCCAATGCCTTAAACTGATTTTGGAGATCATTTAAAGCATCTATTAATGAGTATGGCTCATCCCTTATAATGCTATAAGTTTTTATAAGATGGGGATTGATGTCATTGATTATGGCTCGCTTGATATTGGGGTATTTTTGTAGCATGTAGAACAGCATAGCTCCTCCGCCCACAAATGGTTCGATGTAGGTAACATCATCCTCGCCTCGAAATGTATTGGGCAGGAATGTGTCAATGGTAGGAAGTAATTGAGTCTTGCCTCCAGCCCATTTCAGAAAAGGCTTAGCCTTCGTTTTTGTCATAGTTTGTACTATCATTCAGTTACAAGCTAATAACGAAAAACTCCACGGTAGCATCTGAAGGCCGACCAATGCCGGTAACGACTACGATGGAGTTCTCAAAGTTCTTTCGGCTCTCACCGTATGTCTTTGTTGTGGTTATTTGGTCATTTTCATGATTGGCGTTACTCTCCTGCATACAAAATTACAAAGAATTTTTGACATGGCAATCGAATATGCTCAGAAAAACTTTGAGTTCCTCTATTTATTTGTGGGTGTCGCGAATAAACGCTATCTTTGCAATGTGAAAACTGACTTGTGGTGTAATGGTAGCACAACAGTTTTTGGTTCTGTTTGTTGGGGTTCGAGTCCCTGCGAGTCAACGACATGTATGCTTTAAATGTTTTGAGTGATTGTCGCGTTCCGAGTTTGACATTCGGGACGCGATTTTTATTGTAAATATTTGGATTTAGAGAGGTTAGAGGTTATCTTTGTGGCTAAAAAATGGATATGAGTGAAGCTGTTAAACATTCAAGTCATATAGACCCATACCCGCCCGAGGGCAATACGGTTGTGAAAAAGGCCGTATGGGATGAGCTTTTGGCGCGGACGGCGGCATATCCGAGTATGGAGGTGTTTGATGAGATAGTCGAGCAGATGCGCAAGTCGCTGTCCGAGATACTCGGTGTGGATGTGTATGACGCAGCCGTGCCAGAGATAAAGAAAGCATTGGAGCAGATAATCAATGCATCAGAGCCTACGCCAACAGTTGTTGCAAGTGGCGGTTCCAATCTTCTCTATGGTGGCGTTATGTCGATATACGCCAAGCCCGGCAATGTGTATGACGGCCGTAAGGGTAGGCGCATTGTTGGTGGCGATTTTGATGGTTTTATTGTTAAGATACCGCATGTTAAATACGGCCAATGGGTTTCTCTAAGCGAACAATTTCCGAACGGCACGTTTAACGATAAGCCCATAGGATTTACGACCAACGATGGGCTAAATATAGAATATGACGCCCAAACAAATGCGGTAAGAATAGTCGACGATGGTAGCGATGGAGCAGCAACAATATTTGTATTGTTGCAAAGCAATAGTTCTGAAAATCCATACTTGACGCACGATTCAGCAGGAAAGATAATATTCGCTCCAACCGGTCAATATTGTTTTGGCAAATTGGATGACAACTTATCCATCGTAGAATTTATTGATGGTGGCGAACTAAAAACTTACGCGAAAGCGAAGAACGCTGACGGCGAGTTGCTTGAATTACAGATACGCAAGCGCAACCATACAAAACAAAAAACAAGGTGGCGTAAGTGTATTAATATAACCAATAAGAGTGCTGGTGTTTGCAGAGTGCGCCGCATGAGAAGCACGGGCAAGCGTTCGGCATGGGCTTATTTTACATTTTACAGTAATACACCCGAAAAGAATAGTTTGGTTATCAAAAAAATATAAAAAGGTCACCTTCTCCACGAGGCCGAACTTATTCATCGACAGACGATACCAAATGAGAAGGTAACCTCGGCACAAAGATACAATATTTTTTTTAAATGGCAAACATAGATTACAATAAAGTTGCATCTGACGCAAAAGATGTATTCTCTCTGATAGCCGGCCTGCGGGATGTCGGGCGGCAGATACGCACATTGGCGATAGAGATGGGCGTTGAGGGGGCGGACATGGAGGATTCGTTGCCTTTAACGGACTTGCCCGCAGCGATGACGGAGAAATGGGAGCAGATGGCGGGCGACAAGGAATCGCTTGAAACGATGCTCGACGAATCGTTGCCGCAATTAGAAAACGAAGCGGCGGCTATGAATGGTATTCTGAAAAAGCTATTAGCCGATGTTAAAAAAGTCTTCTTGCATGGTGCTGAACCATTCGTTATTAATGACGGCACAACGATATTTTTGACTCCCGTTAAGCCCGATATGTCTGTTGTGGAGTATAATTCCGAGCAATATATAGACTATACGTTTAGGACTGATGAGGTAATGTTCCTTAAAAGCATAGATGTTATTGTTGCAAATATCGGATGGGGCGACGGGTGCATAGATGCGATAATGGAAACAGATTCAGGCGAATGGTTCGCCGAAGGATTGACGCCCGAACGAACAGACCGCGAGGCCCCGAACCGTTTTAGAATGACGATTGATGGTGGTTACTTGAGGCTTGAACCCGGCGACCACACATTGAGCGTTTATTATTACAGCCGTAATGTGCAGACCGTCGATAGGACAATGGGATTCGGCATGGCGTCGTTTAACCTTGAAAGGTATATATAATGACAACGGAAGAATACAAAGACAGAATAGACGATATAAACGTGGCCTATGCGAACGTCGTAGAGGATATGAAGTCGTTTATGACGCGGCTTTATGGTGTCGCGGATAGTGCGGGCATTGAGAACCCGACTCTGATGTCACCCGACGAGTTGTTGACCGAGTTAAATAAGCGGGTAATTATGTTGAATCGCAAGGATTTGGCGGAGATACGAGACGCCCTGCGCACCATCGGCTACAACGACACCGAGATTGAGCAATGCCTTGCCGACGTGCCCGACCTCACCATGGCCGACATCGACTACGCCCGCACCTTTGCCGAGGGCTGGAAGGTGGGCAAAAAGACCTACGGCACGCCCGACATCAACGACCTCAAGCTGCGCATCATGCCAAAGGTGGATTACAGCGAGGCAACCAGCGTCGCCTTCCTCTTCCAAAAGGCCACCAACCTCGAATACATCCCCACGCTCGACTGGCCAAAAGTCACGAAGGCGCCGTATGTGTTTTGGAAAACCGCAAAGTTAAAGCGATTCCCGCAAGTTAATGCCCCAGAGGCCGTGAATATCGCTGCTCTATATTGCATTTTCCTTGAACAAAAAGCCATAAGGCTTTTGCCGCCCGTAATCAGTCATCCGAAAGCAACCATCGTCGACAACCTCTTTGCACACCTGCCAGCGGCGGTATTTGATACATTACAGACGCTCGACCTTGACTTCAACAAGATAACCACCTCGCAAGTCATGTTCCAGCTATCCAGTGTAGAAGAATTTCTTATAACGGAATTTACAGCAGATAAAGTTGCTATCAATGGGTTGTATGCAAGCTGCATGAATATCCGCGGCGACCAAAGCCATGTGAAGTGGAATGTGCCACACGCGACTACAATTAACCTCATGTTCCATGCTACCCGCGCTACGGCCCTTGACCTCAGCGGCATCAAGACATCCGAGTGTACCGACTTCGACTTTCCGCTTACCGAGGCTCCAAACCTCAAATATCTTGACCTCAGCACATGGGATGTAAGTTCTGCCGAGTTAGCGCGTTCGATGATTGAGGGCTCAGGCTTCGAGGAGCTTGATTTCAGCCACAAGCATTTCCCTGCCGGATGTAACGTAGAAAATATCTTTGGTAGAGCCAAGTCGCTGCACAAGTTGATACTTACCGATGTGGACTTCTCACAGGTCGCGCAGTCATCAATGCGCGATGCGTATTTTTACGATAACCCGGCCCTCGAAACCATCATCGGCCCCGTAACGGGCTTTCACAGCAACGTAGACCTCGGCGCAGCCTCACGCCTCACCGCCGAGAGCGCAATGGTGATAATCAACGGCCTCGCCGAGGTCAACAGCTCCAGCGCCGCCACACTCACCCTCCACGCATCCGCATACAACCGCCTCACACCCGAACAGATAGCCGTCGCCACCTCCAAAGGCTGGCGCGTAGTCAAAAACGCATAATCAAACAAACCACAGCAATGAAACAGGAATCCTATACCACCACCGTACTGCGGGCCGAAGAAGGCCACGTACTCACCGAGGCCGCCGACGTCGACATCACTGCACGCACCCTCGCCACCGTGATAAGCCTCGGACGCGGCGACAGCCCCGACAACTACCGAGAGATAACCGCCGCCGAGGCCGACGCCCTCCGCGCCGAGCAGATAGCAGCCTTCGACCGCCTCGCCGCCGAGCGCCGCGCCCGCATCGAAGCCGCCGCAAATAACCCCGATATTCGGCCCTAAAAATCCTCAAAAAAATATGTGAGAAAAATTTGCAGTTACAAATAAAAGCACTAACTTTGCATTGTGACTGCGATGCTAAATAAGAAAGCCACATATATAATTAATAACGGATTAGATGAAGTTCCGATAGACATACGTCGCAGTCGTCTATCGGAACTTTGTATTTATCAAATGAAAAACGGCATGAGCGACGAAATTGTAGTTAAAACCGACGATGTACCCGCAGGGCTTAATATTTGGAGTTCCGTACCCGGATTTGAATTAGGGCAGCGTATGGCTGTTAGCCTTGCCAACAGTGACATTGTACCTTCAAATTATCACGGCAACGACAAAATAGGCAACTGTCTTTTGGCCCTCGATATGGCACAGCGTATGCAACTTAGTCCTCTAACGATAATGCAAAATCTTAACATTATTAAGGGCAAACCGTCGTTTGGTGCTACGTTCGTCATTTCGTTGGTGAATACTTGTGGCTTATTTAAAACGAAACTCCGATGGGAGGAAAAAGGAACGCCCAATACCGATGATTGGGGGTATCGTGCGTATGCAATCGACAAATACGGCGACAAGCTATATGGCGCATGGGTCACTATCAAGATGGCTAAAGATGACGGATGGTATAACCGCAACGACAAATGGAAGTCCATGCCCGAGCAAATGCTTATATATCGTGCTGCGGTATTCTTCCAGCGTCGCTATGCCCCCGAACTTACGCAGGGCTTCCACACGACCGAGGAGATTGAGGATATGCCCCCGCAGGCGGTGGATGTGCCGCGTCATGAGGTCGAGGAAGTCGAAATTCCCGATGACGCTACACCCGTAGAGCCTATTGTGGCCGAGCCGGTCGAAGAAGTGAAAGACGAACCTAAAAAGAAAATTGATTTAGACTTTTAACGGCGGCGGCAGGCATATTCAATGTCTGCCAATGTCGTTTAATCACTCTAAATATGAAAGATTCGCCCACCAGTTGCCGCTATTGCAAGTGGCGATTCAGAAAATTCGTAAATCGGAAATATACACACCATTGTATGTTGCAACCCGACTTTACAGACTTGCGAGTGTGGATATGTGAACAGAGAATTGAAACTTAGCGACCGCGAGTGGGTATGTCCCGAATGCGGCAAGGTAAACGACCGCGACCCCGACGCGGTATATTATAACGATAGTGCCGAATCGAATATAAAGGAGGTAGAGGTCTAAAAATGAGTGTATTGCATTGCATCGGGTCAAGCAGTCGTGGCAATGGTTATATAATCGACGCCGACGGCGATAGGCTTTTGTTGGAGTGTGGAGTGCATAAGGACTTGGTATTGTCTAAGCTCGATTGGAAAGTGGATGGCATTTCAGCCTTATGCAGCCACCGCCACAAAGACCATTCATTGTCTATCCCCACATTGCAAAAGTACTGCATCAATGTGTATTCCAATGAGGATGTTGCATTGGCCTACCCCGGAGTTGTAGCAATAAAGCCTCGTAAATTATATACGATAGGCAATTTCAGAGTGATGCCGTTAGTCGTTGAGCATAATGTACCAAATTATGCGTATGTAATCGACCATCCTAAAATCGGCAGAATTGTTTTTGCAACGGATTGCGTAGATTTTCCGTACAATATTAAGGACACAACGACCTTGATGCTTGAATGTAATTATACAATCGAATTGTTGCAGGCATCGGCTGAAAGTGGCGAAGCGGTCATAGCTGGCAACGAGCATCACATGGAAATTAAGCAATTTCTTAAAGTCGTGCGCAGACTAAATCAGCCATCGTTACAAAGAGTGGTGCTTTTGCACCTGTCAGACAGATTTAGCTGTGAGCATGATTATATAAAGCAGACAAAGGACATCGTAGGCGGAGTTGATGTGTATGCGGCCAACTGTGGCGTTGACATCCCTTTAGATAAGAGCGACTTTTGATATGACAGCCAACGATATTATAAATCAATTAAGATTACAGCACGACAAAAATCTATCCCTAATATTTGATGGTGCTTGCGAGGAATATCGCAAACGTTTATGCCATCAATGGAATCTTAATGTTTCAGATTCGTGGTGGATTCCATCAGACCGCATAGGTGAAACCCTTGCGCTAAATGACATGGAATATTCGCTTGGTATGGAGGATATTCGATTGCTCGTCGATTTGAATATTAAGTTTGAGGACTTTTGCGAATGGTGGAATTACAATCTGTCCGCGCAAAATCAAGTTAATTCGTATAATTGGTTTTTAAAAGGATTTAGACCCAAACTATGCAGATAAATATAACCCTTGAAGATGCGCTTAAAAAAGCATCGCCACAACTGCGAGAAAAGATGCAATATAGCGTAGACTTGTTGCGTAAAGCAGAACCATTAGCGTTGAGATATTCACCCGACGGATTTTATGTGGAACAAAAATTGCGTAAACGATTCAAACTAAGTAACAAATTTCATGTTTTTAAGTTTTATGGTGGTTGCTATTTGATGCAATTTTGCTAACTTTGTGGTATGAAAACGTATATAGGTATAGACCCCGGAGAAGAAGGCTTTTTAGCCGCCATAGGCGATAGCATCAGGAGCTACATAAGCATTAAAGATACACACCCATTAGACATTGCAAAATGGCTTGAAGAATTATCGCATGACGATTGTTTTGCGGCCATAGAGGATGTACATGCTTTATATGGAGCGTCTGCGGTAAGTACATTTAACTTCGGGTATTGCAAGGGGTGGCTTGTGGGCCTTCTGACTGCGTTGCAAATACCATATACGATGGTAGCCCCTAAAGATTGGCAAAGAGAAATATGGGAGCGGTGCGATAAGGTTATGGACGGAAATAAGGTCGTGACGAAAGCGACATCTATAAATTGTGCCAAACGATTATTCCCGTATGTAGACCTGCGCCGGACAGAAAAATGTAAGAATCCCGACCACAATAAAGCTGATTCATTACTTATATTAGAATACGCACGACGAAGGAACCTATGAAGCCAACATTACCAAGATTGACTGAAATAGCTGCAAAAGCGGTAAAGACGACCCCACGCAAGATTAGGGGTATTGCCAAAGAAGAATTAGTAATAGATGTCCGCGATGCTATCGTTTGGATAGCCGACAACTTCGGGTATAAAACAATCGACATTGCCGAAGAATTAAGATTGACGCCCAAAATGGTTGATAGACTTTGGCAGCAGGCTAAAACAAAACGTAGCATACCGCGTTTTGCTCGGGTATTAAGAAATGTGCGAATAGAACTGAAAATGAATGGATATGATATTGACATGACACCTACGAAGTCAACGCATAGTCCATTCCCCGAATATACGATTGCTGAACGTCGTGCAATGTATAATGCAATGAAATCAGCAAAAGCATTTATGAAGGGTTTTGGCAAAGGTAAAGTGCCGTTTGATTACGAGCATTTATATTTTCAGGGACGTAAGTTCCTATAAAGGTTTATGGGTTAATGATTGGGGCGACTTTTTGGCCGCCCCTAATTTTATACCATAATTTCTTCGGCGAAAAGCATTAACCATGCTTGTGTGTCGATGGGCTTAGGGCTTCCGTCATCATTAACAAACAGGTGCGTGTTAACCGTTTCATTTTTCATTGCTTCGGCCACAATATCTCCAAATGTCGATTCAGATAGTCCGCGTGGCGTAGCCCCACAGTCGGACGCGGCGAGTTTTTTAAGTGACTCTTGTTTAACGTTTTCGTCGGCATCTTCACCGTTAATATCAGCACTCGATTTATTAAACGATTCTAATGTTCGCTTGTAATATACACGGAGTAATATCACTTCGCTAAGACTTGCTGGCTGCAACGTAAATGCAGACACGTCAGATAGCAGGATGAGTTTCTTAAAGGCGTTATCGTATGTCATTCGTGGACTTCATTAAAGACGTTTTCTACAAAGTTATTTATAGCCGCGATGATTTGTTGCGATTCGTTAGTGGTGTTGAAATCGCATGACATCATATTAGTATCGTATCTGTTGAATGTAGCAAGATTGTTACCTTCTCTTGATACCCATCCGTTAGGGATGGTGGTTACTGCACCATTAGTTACGACTACATTAGCCTTAATGTCATAGTCACGCGCAGCGTCGCTCGAATTATCCACAAGGACAATCTGCGAAATAGTCTTGATTTTCTTTATTTTATCCATATTGCAAAGTTAGTCAAAAGTTATTGTTCTGCAAAGGCCGTGATGTCGTTTTCTGAAACGATTGTTTTGTTGCAGATTATGGCATCGCGAGTTTCGTCGTACCACATGCGAGCGCCGCCCCACCAACTTATGACCTTACCGTTAGGCATACTAAGACCGCGAGCTGTGATTTGGCCCTCTGCATTGATTCCATTGCAATAAAGCGACGCCATGACATTTTTTCCTTTTGCATCAACGCCATTAAAAGCAATGGTGTTAGCTGTGCCGCCTTGCAGCTGTATGCGTACAGATTCCGAACTGTTTATGCGATTTAACGAAAAATACGGCCAGTTGCCTGTAAGTTTCATAAAATCCGCCATTATGTGCATAGCATCGTCAGAGGTCTTGAACTCACGGCATATAACGCTTGTAGATGCGGTAATTGTTGTGGCATTAGTTAACGCGCCCGATATATTGCGCGTGCCGTCGAATGATTGGCCCCAAATAGACCTTGCTGTATGAAGTTTAGTGGCACTTGCGACATTTCCATCGGTAATGTCCGACAAATGCTTACCGTCGAGCATGTCTGCGTTTAGCCCTTTGCAAAGTCGATTATCCGCCATTGCAAAGGGTTTTGTGACGTATATATTATCATATGTCGCATTGTATGCCAAATCGGCCTTATAGTCAACATCAAGGAATATTGGATGTCCTTGTGTGCTTATTTGGCCGCATAAGAGGTCTGCTTCGGGGTATGTATTATTAGTGGCGTCATAGTATCGTAGCGCGATGCCCCTGCCGCCATCGGTAGAGCCAATCCTTGTTTGATATGTTCCACCGTATATGAATATTGTGGGATTGGTGCCTGTGCCAAATTCAAACTTCTCGTTTCCGTCAGCGTCATTCAATCCTAATGCAATGTTGTTCGCCGATATATCAACGAATGATAGGAAATTCTTTTGCCCAGTTATGTTTTGTTGGGTTGTTAACGTTACATACCCGTCTGTTGGTGTAACTGTACCTAATGGCTGATACAAAGTATCTGCGACTGGCTTTGTCAGGTAGTTGTTGTCCGTTAGATACTTTTGCAGTTTCGCGAGGTCAATGCCACCGCCATCCGACGGATTATCCGACCCGCCAACACCAAACGCCGTAATATCTCCACCCGAATATAAACCGTGGCTGAGCTTGAACATCTTGCGTTCTGAATCCCATTCAATAGTGCCGTAGTCATTCTTTAATCCTAATCGGATATTACTGAAAGTCGTTGATGGTGTTATGTAATTGACTTCACTAATCTCCTTTGCGGTATTTGGGTATATTTGAAATAGCGCGAGGTTTAGGCCAATGTAATTTTCGCCTACAATAAACGTCATAGGGTCGGCAAACAGGTTGCCGTCCGCATCCCACCAAAAATTGCCGCCTGCACGGTATCCGGTGCCATCCATGCGGTCAACCCCTTGCGCGATACGTGCTGCATCAGCTTGAGCTTGCGTTATGCCGTTTTTAAGCTTCCACTCACGATTTACGGAATCCCAATCGTAGTAATCTTCCAAGTCGGCCATATTGCCGCCATACCACGCCGCGATTGAGTGATTACCCTTATCCTCTGAAACGATACCGTTAATACCGCTCCATGTTGTGCGTTTTGAAATGTCATCCGGGGCGTCAGGGTCGGCAATGCCGAGCGCAATGAGCGAGGTCAGAAATAGCCCGCCCTCGGTTATGGACTTTTGTGCAAGTGCTTCTTTAAGGTATGCGTAATCATCAATACCCTCAAAAAGACTATTGATGGTGTTCCCGCCGACCGTAGACTCTCCCGATATGCGGCCCTTAATCTCTACACCGCCAGCTTTAGTGAATTTAAAGTATGACTTATCATCACCAATAAAGCCATCGCCGAGGCATTTAAAGAATGCCCTCGATGTCGAAGCATCGACGCCCATTGCAACCATATCTTTCTCATTGAGCGAGTATGTTGTAATATTGCTATAAAGGGTTATGCTTGGTGCGCTGTTGTTAGTTGTCGAAAGGCATATTGCGGAAGCTCGGTGTCCACCGTTTTTATGGCCTAACTGGATAGTGCTATCTCCATTCAAAGGCGCATCGCTACCAGTCGCGCAGTTGGTTATTTTTAGTTCAAAATTCGATGCCTTGTTGTTGACCGCTACGACCTCGCGCCAAAAGAAGTGCTGTTTTGTGCCTTGTATGTTGAATGATTCACAGCGCACAAGGTCGCCGACTGCGTATCGACAATCAATAACATCGTTATCCTCGCTGCCCTTATAATAGCACCGATATACGCCCTTGTCCTCGTCCTTTTCGACAAATGTAATGGTGATACCGCCGCCGGGCGTTATGTATTGCTCGCCGCCAATCGTTTTTGCCGATGCAATCTCTAATTCTTGGAATACCGCCTTCATGCGGACATGTAGCCGGTCAACTTCAAGTACTGATTCCTCGGTATCCTCGTCCTTTCCAAAGAACCCGCCCGAAGCACCCGCAAGATAGTTGCCGACTTCAAATGCTTTATCCGTCTTAACGGTATGCGGTGTGTAGTCATCCTGAATCTTGCTAAGATACCGAGCATCGGTTATTGCGACGTTAACACCGCTACCGCTACCGCCTATATTACCACCCATCGTCGTTGCGTTGGCGATAAGTGATGCGGCGCGTTGAGCCACAGATTCAATGAAACTTTGGCTCGTCGTTAGTTCCTTGTCTACGGTCAGCTTGATAGACGGCAGTACGTCGGTACTGCAATCCATCTCGAATGATGATATATACAGTGGATATGTAACACCGTCGTACTTGACTTTGATTTTTACATATTCGTCAATCGCATCGAGTATGTCGGGCCGTTCGGTAAAGAAAATGCGTGAGCAGTCAATGTCAAACGTGAACGACTCCGAATTATGGTCGAACATGTATCGCATCATTTCTTGCTCGGCTCGCTTTTCTGCGGCTAAGATATACGGCTGTGGCAGGTCAATATTGATAATATTGAATGTATCGTTGGCCGCAGGCAGGTATTCGTTAGAGCGGTTAGGCATGATAACGCCGAACGTATCAACATCCTTTTGAACACATATCCAAATGCTGTTTTGCTCGCTATTCTGTTGCCATTGTTGAATATTGTTCTTATTGACCTTATCAGTGTAGTTGCCGCTAAATATATTCCCGTTCGGGCCGTCAGTTTGAACTGGATTTTTCCATACTTGCACTCCGTCCTCGACGGTTTCCAATGCCTGAATTTTAAATTTGCACCCACTGCAAGGTCCGGATGTCATTTGAATTGTCATCGGCGCGGTCTGCGATGCGTGCGTAAACAGGTCGAACCCATAGGCGCCGTCGAAACGATTTAACTTTATGTAGAAAAATGAGTGTTCGTATTTATCGTTGTCATCGTCCGAGCCAATTTTCAGATAATCGCTATCATCGGCATCGAAAGCCACCGCAGCGATAGACCCGAGCAACTGCCCCGAGGCATTTGTTACGTCCTCTATTGTGGGTTTAATATCTTCATTCTCGTAGATATATTCTTTTGGATTACCTTCGGTATATGGGTTGTCAAATTCGTAATATTGTTCGGTATCGGGGTCGATGTATGCTTCTTTATGTCGCGTACCATCATTGCCAACATACGCATCCGATTCGGGGTCATTCGTGGCGTTGTAGAATCGCTCGTCGCCATGTGTGTTGCGGTATATAGGCGGCATAAGATTCGTTTGCGTAGGGATTCGTCCGCTTGAAGTCCAATAGATAGAATCGCCCACCGCATTGCTCGATAGGTTGCCATTGAACTTCAATCCAACTTCCGAAAGGTCGTTGATAACCCTATCGCCAATTTTCCAATAGTAGCCATGTATAGCAGTTATCTCCCATTTGAAATCGTCGAGTATTTGCCACCAAGCATTTTGCGGAAGCCCCGCAACACCAATCGACAAAAGATAGTCGCCTTCGGGAGCTTCGTCGAACATAAGGCTACCATCGCTCAGTCTGCCCTTATATGGTATATTGCGGTCTGTGGGGATGCCTCCACTTGTGGTTTGTACGAGCGAGATACTTACAAGCCCATATTCTGAGCGGAGCAGATTAGACGTTGTGCCGGGTGATGCCGAATCTTGCGTCCATATCCCCATTGGTATATAGCTTAATTGGATTGGTGCGGTTTCGTTCGACCTAAAACGTATTTGCAGTTGCAGGTCATTCTTCGGCGTCGCAATCCAATCCCCCGGCGCATATTCATGGAATAGCCCTTGTTCGTCCTGAGTGCCAAGGTAATAAGATATACCTAACAATGTTGCGCTACCGCCAACATAACTTGCATTATGCCGATATGTTATTTTTTCGTCTGCTCGCACATTTGCGAGTAGTTTCGACATATTGATAATGGATAATTTATCGGATGTAACGACACTGTTCCCACTTGTTGCAGCGACGCTTACATGGCCGTATTCAGTTTCGTTAGGGTAGTAGTAGGGTATATTTTCAGTGCCACCTTTGAATGTGATGCGGTTGATGAGCCGGGCGTTTACGTTGTTTTTCTTTACCGACAGTAGCGCGTTCTGTATGCCGTATTCAAAAACGTAGTTAAGCGTTGTGGCGAGTGCGCCGAATATTATGCGCTTGCCACGGAACTCATACGGTATCTCATATTGTTCGTAACCATAATTGAGCGCGTCCAATATATATTGGTTGGAAAACGACAATTCTTTAACTTCGGTCAAGTCATATTCGCTGACCTGCGAAAGCATGACACAATATCCATCGCCCACCGGTGTATCTGCCGTGGTGAGATTTGTTTTTGTTTTAAGTATGCTATCGCCTACGCCTGCATAGAGTAGAGCGCAATTTAGTCGGTCTATAAACTCTGCGATTGGCCCATAGAAAGCGAAGTCAGTAGAATTGCTTGCCGGTTTATCCTGTGTGTCTGCTTTTGATGTTACAACATCATAAAAGAATATGTCGGCAAGCTGCTCGCGCTCGGACTTAAAAACAAGTTCATGTTTATACCTTACATCAGAGTTATCTTTTGAGGATGTGGGGGTGTCGCGGATAAAGAATTTCTCGCCTCTCAGTTCTACATACTCGTTTAGCTTCCACTGCTTATCAAGGCATTTCTTGTGCATAAGCGTAGCGGTAAGCCGGGGCAGCCCCATACGTGCAGTCGTAAGATTGTAGTTGACAATCTCCAAGCCGATAACATCATCAACCGTGGTATCGTTATCCCTCTTTATGGTAAGAACTTCCCTTATCATTCTGTTTCTATGGTTTCAACGGAGGTTGATTTGTTTATTTGAGCCTCACGTTTTTGTTGTTCGAGTTGTTCGGCTAACATTTGCTCACGCTCATTTTGCAGACGTGCATTTTCGTCCGGTGCGCTTTCGGTGTTCTTTTCGACGAGCGTTTGAGTTGATATGCCACCTGCGCCTTTAAGCGTAACAAGCATCTGATTGTATTCTGCATTGGATTGAGGACGCCATACAACAAAGGATGTTTGAATGTTGAGTGCTTTGAAGTCTGTAATTGCCGTTTCGTATCGTTTGTCGCCGCTATTGTAAAGTTCTTTTGCAAGGCCCTCTTTAAAAAGACGCATTGCTTTGGATGCAACATTCTGCCAGTCAATGACGCCTTGATTTGCGGTCTCAATATCCATCTCTTGTGTCAGTTGGATGGCAACACCCGATGTGTCACCCGATATTTTAATATCTTCGGGGAGCAAAAATGTAGTGCCACATGCAATCTCAATTTGATTTTTGAGTGTCTTGATGGTTTCTATCATATTATCGGGCGTAGGCGGTGCTTTAAAATCTGCGCTGCCATTGCTGTCGGGGTTAGTGTCGTTGAGGACGATTGCGCCGGCCACACGTTTGCCCTTATTCAGAATCTTGCCCTTGATATAAAGTATGCCTTGGCCGTATCGGTTTTGGATAACAACGAATGTATTAAGGGTGCGTTCCAAAACTTCAATAATGGGTTGCCCGTCGTTCCATGCAACCGGCCCGCGTTTTGTGATAAGCGGACACTCGCTGAATCCATGCAGTTCAGGGTCAGCCATACTCCAACCGCCTCGCGTTGTTGCGGGCGTCTTGCTGTCATAGCTTAGGCGATAGATATATTTATCATCGTAGCAGTCGATATGCTTGATTTTGTCCTTCTCGTAATAAAGACATTCAAGGATATGGTCGCCGTTATCATCCTTATGTGAGATAATGCGGAATTGATTCTCAAAGGAAACTACACGCGAACGGATGCGGCCGCGATGGTCGTGATAGAATAGCCATCCCATATCACCGAAACTCTTTTGTGCTAATACGGCTTGTGTGCGCGTGCCGTCGATATTGCGTTCATCCCAATATTGCTTTATGGTAATGAAGTCCTCCTTTTGCCTTTCGCTGGGATTGGTGTTGAGCAATATATGACACATTTTATTGCCGCATAGGTGCTGCACCTGCTTTTTCAGTATGCGCTTTTGGATAGGGAGCGCGATGCGTTGGTTAAAGTCGTGCTGGAACTTATTCGGCACGCCCTTAAAAGTCAAGCATGGCACGTTATCATCGAACAATACGCTATGACTATACACATCAAGTTCTTGCGCAAATTCGGACTCAGTAACGATATTAACGCCTACATTTGGGATTGTGGCTTTAATCTTCTTTCCAAGATCAATTTTGCCAAGGTATATTTTAGGCAAGTCCGCAATCTGCGTGATACCTCGGTAGAAAGGCTCTTTTTTTAAAAGCTTCTCGTCCGGGTTGTTGAGCAGGTCTGAAATTAGAGTATCTACGTCGGTCATTGTTTAAAATTGGGGTCAGGTATTAGGTGCCATTGTTTCATGGCAAATTCTTTCGTTTGAAGCCAACATTCCTTGTGGGTCTGTTCGCAGATATGGTTAAACTTAGGGGCTACGATAATAAACTGGTCTTGCGACTTTTCTGCTGCACCGAATTTATCATTCAGTTTTACGCGCAGGTCGGCAATGATTTTAAGCCCTTTGTCGGTGTCGATTTTGTTTTCTTGGAGTGCTTTTTCAGTTCTGTTGATAAGTTCAATCATGGCCGCTTTATTCTCCTCGAATGTTATGTCGGCATCGGCGGTAGCATCAGACCTCTTGGATATAAGTTCCAATATCTGTTCTTGTTCTTTTTGCTTAGATTGCTTATCATCAACTAATTCCTTTTTAAAGAAGTCGCACAAGAATTTAATCAACCCAGACTTGTCATAATTCGCTATTGCCGAATCGTTTTCCGGCGGGCCAAAAACCACCGTATATGCAATTACCTTATCATCAAAGCGAACGCGCAAGAGCGCATAGGCCGCGTCGCGTATTCGGGCCTCAAATCCGCGTTTGGATGCCAAATTCACTATTTCTTGTAAACTTTCCATGCTTAACACCAAATTGAATCATCATATATATCGACCTCATCTCCAATATCTTCCTCGTCGTAGTTGCCGTTGCGCCGAGCTACCTCGCCGCCATATTCATAGTCAAGGTACGGTATCATAGCCATAGCGATTGTGTCGAGCAAGTCCATTGAGCGTTTGCGGCCGAGCATCCTGTTCATTTCGTCCTTTTTCATAAGGATTTTGCGTCCCCATGAATCTTCGGTGAAACGGACAACTGCGCACTCGTCACAAAACTCTTGGCCTACCGTTAAGTCGCTAATACCTTTATGTATGTAATTGCTGCTCCATACTTCGTGCGAGAAAGATATGAGGTTGCTATTTACGCATTGCGCCAGTCGGAAATAATACTCCGCCTTTAATTTGGCAAAGTCCTTGCGATACATGCCGCGAGGCATTGCGTTTGAATATATCGGCTGTGCGTCCGGGATATAGTCAAGGACGTATGCGGCACGTTGCGCATCATACAGAATGTGAGAGTCCCCGACGCTGTGTTTTCGTGCCATCGCCGTAATGCGGGTGCAGTTCATTCGTGGGGTGGAGTGGGGTATAATGTCAATATCCATGACATGAAGCCCATCCATCGCGATTATAATGCAGTTATCCTTACCTGTGTCTGCAAGGTCGGCGATGATGTATCGTTTGCCATTTGCTTGACAATCGTTATTCTCGACTTCGCGGGTCTTTGCCGGGTCGATAGGTATATCCTCTAAATCGTCGACGTCTATATTCCAGTTACCTTCAAGGAGTGCCGCGCCCTCTTTACCCGAAACGCTACCCATGTAGTTGGGGTTATTTTCGAGTAGCGTCACATTCTCAGACAGGCTACCGAGAATAAACGTAAACGATAATATCAGATTCTCGTAAGTGGCGCTTGGCCCGAGTTTTTCAAGTTTGCGGTCAATCTGATACTTTGCCTTCTTGTAGACTTCTTCTTTGGTATCGCCCCAAATAAGGCCGTCTACGGTCGTAGCATCGTCAGCAAGATAGAAATACCTTACGACGCCGCTCTTTTCAGGTGGTATAAAACCATCCTCGTTGATATACCAATCGAGCCATTTGTGTACCCAATGCTTTTTAGATGGGTTGGTGGTGGCGCGTACCTTGCCGCTCCATTTCGCCTTACCACGACAACGAGTGCGCAGATAGTTGAATGTATTGAACGTGTACCCAGTCAATTCTTCAAAGAATATAGCGTCTGCCTGCAAACCCTTAAATGTTTCACGCACTTTCGCGGGGTTTTCGTCAGCAATTTGGCGACACTCAATCCATGCGCCAGTGCTACGGAAAGTCATTCGCGGATTTTCAGACTTCGTAATGCTTACAGCTTTGCCGTATGCGGCCTCAAAGTCATCGACAATGCCACCTGCTGTTTTTAGTTCGCCTAAAGTGCGACGGAAGAATACAGCACGGTATTGTGAGTCTAACGAAGGCTCTGCATTAGCCAAAATTGCGCCGAAGGACTTCCCGCCTCCAAGTGAGCCTCCGAAAAAACACACATCCACATTCGTGCGGATAAATGCTTCTTGGCCTCCGGGGTGGGGCTTAACTATCTTGATGCCGGGATTCTGCTCCATACCGCAAAATTACCTATAAATATATGTGCTTATATCTATGCAAAAAACAAAATCTTGTCGCAGTGACATGATTACGATTATTTAGTAAATGTATGCGCGTAAATGGAAAAGTAATTTTGCGAAAAAATCTAACCAATAGTTTTAATCAATGAAGTTTACCAAAGAACAAGCGATTGAAAGCCTCAAACGCGAGCTGACAAACAACGATAGGAAAACCCTGCGTATGTCAGAAAAGACTTTGAACAAAGTGGTAGAAGCCCTGCTGCCGAAGTTTACAGATGATGAAACTGGTTTGCCCGATTTTATCAAAGACGCGTTGGAAATTCTTAACCCCGTTAATGACAACATCGGAAACGACAAATCAGCTTTTATCAAACAATGGAACATTGAACACCCTGAGAAGAATCCCAGCGAGGGTGAGACCACTCCACAAAATGAAGTTAAGTCGTCGCCCGAACTTGAAGAGCTGCGAAACGAAATAGCTGCGCTCAAAGCAGCTAACGAAAAAGCGGCTAAGGAATCTGAACGAGCCACTAAGCGTAAAAGCCTTATTGACAAGATTGCCGAAAAAGGCATTAGCGATAAAGAGTGGACTGAGATGTTTATGGCCGAGGTAGACATTGATAAGGTTGAGGACATTGAAGCAAAGGCAGAGTCAATCCTTAAATTTTACAACAAAAGTAAGGCTGACGTGAATCCCCGAGCCGTTCCCGGCGCACCCTCTAAGGGTGAGAGCGATGGCGAGATACCCGATTCGATTGCCCGAGCTAAGAAGATGGCCCAAGACCTCAATAAACTTAGGGGCGAACAAACGAGACAATAATTAAAAAATAAAAAGACATGATTACACAAGAAACGAATGGTGTTTTCCTTGGTCGTGTGATTGGTGCTAAGGCATCAAAGCAAGGCGGTGTCCGTCACGTCTTTGCGCAGATACAGGGCCTAAAAAACGACCTTGTATTCTTCCCGTTCGGTTCAAAGCTGTTCAATCCTTTCCCCGGACAGGCAAAGATTTACGCTGGCGACCTGCTCGACTTCCAACTCGACGAGAAGGCTCAGAACCCCAAGATGTATGTTCTCAAAACATACGAAGTTCACAGCGCGACCGGCACTACCCTCAACCTTGTCCGTGACGGCTACCATCACATTCCCTTTGTAGGTGATGTAATTGGTATTGCCCCCAAGGAGATTGGCGGTGAAGTTGAGGCGATGACCGTTAATGCGGTCTCCAAAGCTACTATTGACGGCAAGAATGTATGGACGCTCACCCTCGCAAAAGCTCCTACAACCGCGCCTAAAAAAGGCGACGTACTTGTTGAGGCCAAGGAGGACAAGATGCTCATTAAGCGCATCAACGCCGTAGCCCCTTGCGATTACGACTTCTGCTATGCGCCCGTAGCCGACCCCACCGCAGATGATAATGACGGTGATGCTATCTATATGTTTACCCCCGTTATCGGCGGTATTATGTACACACATCGTATGTCTGTGATGCCTCAGTGTGTACTCGACCTCAACGAGTCGAAGATTGACGGTATCTTTAAGATTAACGCCCTCTAAAATAAATAAATATGCCTAAGTTTAGTTTTGATAACAGTGTCTACAATAAACTTTGGGATTCTAACGAAGGCCGCACACTTCTCACGCAGATTGTGAACGACCCCGACCTTGTAGGTATAAAACCCCACTACTTTCCCACCGCGTTTACCGTAGACCCCAACCCCGTACCCACTAACGAGAAGGGTAAGGCATCATTCACTGTCGAAGCTAAGTACCCCGAACACAGCGAAATGATGGATATGCGTGCGCCTCTTGGTGAAGGCCGCCTCGGCGAAGAAGGAGAAATCTCGCAATACTCCGGCTCTATCCCCGACTTCATTGCTCCTACTTGGAAAGAGCAGGCAATGGAACGTCTGTACAAGCAGCGCATGTTTGAGAAGTACGGCGATGACGCAGCCATCATCCAAGGCTTCGCCACCGACCAAGTTGCACCCCGTATCGAGTCTGGTTATCAGACGCTCGATAACCTTGCCCTAACCGTAGAAACAACCGGTAAGTGTTACTACAATGAGGGCGTAGGCATCAAGTCGCCTATCTATACCGCAGACATCCCCGATGCCAACCGTATCCCTGCTGGCGCGAAAGCATGGGCCGACCCTGACTGCGAACTGCTCACTCAGATGGCCGAAATAGAGCAGTATTTCAAAGAAGACAAATGGGGTGTCACATTCGGTATGCAATGGAAGTTTGACGAGAACTTCGTTAAGAATGTCATCCTCAAAAACAAGCAGGTGATTGACACCATCAAAACGAATTGGCTTGCCGACAATGGCCAACTTATCGACCAGACCAGTTCTGTTCCTAATTCGATTGTAACCGAGGACGCATTTAATCGTTATGTGGTAGGCCGGTTCCCCGGTATTTCACCCATTCGCATTGTTAAGTCGCGTCAGATCTCGAATGGCCAGGTTATCAATCCTTGGCCCGACGGCGTTGCCGTATATTGTCCTGCTGGTTTTGCAGGTCGTATTCTGCGCACCGAAATCCTCGACGAAGAAGTTTACAGCCTGTTTGGTAACAAGGCTTGCGACTTCTCGTTTGCCCGTTCGCTTGACGGCCTGATGCTCGTTATGAACTCTGTATTGCCTAACGGCTCGCTTACCGAATGGCAGATGAAGGTAATGATGAGCGCAGTTCCCGTGATTGAGGATTACCTCTACCGCGTTATTGTCAACACCAAGACCGCAGGTTCTATCAAGAAATAAAGATGGCATCATTCGACATCATCAGTTATCTTGGCTCGCTTGTCGGATACCCGGTAAGCAAAGAATCGCTTGAACGCATTGCGACCGAGCGAGGTCTGCGCGACGTCACTGATTGGACGGAGATAACCCGCAGGCAGCGCAATCTCGTAATCGCGGATATTCTGTTTATATTGTTCACAAGCCCATCGAATACCGGCAGCACAACAAGGTCACATGGCGACTTCACTGTTACGGTAGGCGGTGTAATACTTACAGATAAGAGCGATATGTACGCCTTGATGATGAAGCTCTACAATAATCCCGACGGAGAATTGTACGAGATGCTTGATGATGTCGGCGGATGCGAATGGGGTGAATGACATGGCTGTAATTGATAACATCGATATGACCGAATATCCTTACGAGGGTGCATTTTACACCTTTGAAAGTGATGCGTCCTTGCCCCCCTTGGAGCAATCCACGCAAGAGGTCGAGGTGTTCCGTACAGTCTGTGACATTCAACGTTCAGCAAAGTTGCATAACGGCACATTGCTTGGTGCTGATTACACTGTGTATTGGCCTTTGGAAGAAAATCCCGACGCGACCGGCTCGGTAGACAAATACATGCCGATAAAGGTTCGCCGAGGGATGCGCTTCCGGGGTATATTCTATGGGTATGAGGTAATAGGTGATGTGGAAATTGTGCGGCCATCGCAATTAGGCGGTTGTTCGTGTGATATAAAAGTTGTGACCGAAAATGGGTAAGTTGTACGACATGTATTACAAGCAAGTTATAGACGCCCTTTCAAAAGAGGGCGAACGACTTGCGACCGAAGCCTACAAGACTAAGGAAACAAAAAATCGTACATTTAACCAAGCGGATGCTTTCGGTTATGCGGTCTACCACAATAAAGATTTGAAAGCGAAAGGATATGCAAAACCTACCCGGCAAGCAACAAAGATGCACAAGGGATATGGTAGCATACCAACTGGATATGGGCGAGATTGGATCGATAGCTACTTGCTAAATTTCAAACCCGAAAGTGATGGATTTGTCCTTGTGGTATTAAACGCAACGTATTATACGAAATTCCTTGAAGAAGGCACAAACGCCGCAAAACGCAAGTTCGCCGTAATATCGCAGATATACGATAAGATGGATGAATTAGCGATTAAAGGTCGTGGTACACTGACACTTATTTGATTTGATATGGCAAAGAAGTTGACACACCGAAAACAGACAAATGAGGTCGTTGCTGTGCAAACAGCATTAGCCCCAGCAGAGAACACGATGTCTTTTAGCCTGTCGAAGGTCGAGAATTACATATACACGCTGCTTTACGGAAAAGTAAGCACGAATGTGTACCTCGGTTCACTTCCCGCCACGTTGAATACAGACGAGGAAGATATGGTGTTAATCGACTGCGGCCTAAAAATTGATGACCGTGATGCTTATGCCAAAGGGCCAATTAACATTTTTTTGTATGTGAAGCCATTAGAGCGCGGACGCAAGAACATCAAGCGTATGCTCGAAATGGAAGATGCCCTGCAAGACATCATACGGAATCAAAGCGATGACAATTATATGCTGAACATCCTCTATACGTCTGCGGACTATGATTCGACATATTCCATGCACTTCAATATTTACGCATTAAATCTAATAATAAAATAATATGGCACAAAAGAAAACCATTTTCACCAAGGCGAAAGAGATTATAGTTGCAGTATGGGGGGACGATGGTGCTTCCTATCCTACTTCCGGCGACGCCCTTAACTACGTTATCGCCGATTCGCTGTCTATCACTCAGGATGACCCCGACGAGAGCTCGATTGATTGCGAAACCTCCGACTCGCCTATTCTGAAAAACCTCGTGGCCGGTTCGGTGGGCGTTGACCTCAACAACGCCTCGATTGATTCCGAATTTCTCACAAAGGTACTCGGCTGGGTTGAAACCACTACACCGAAGGGTCTTATGGCACCCGATAGCCTCTCGACCCGATATATCGCGCTTCAAGTGAAGTTTGAGGATACCGGTGACGGCACAAAGTATCTGTTCCTCCCCCGCATCGCCGTTGCACCTAAGCTTGTATTTGAGTCGCTAAAAACCAATGTGGCCTACGGTACACTTTCGGGTATTGCCGAATCATTCGAGGTAGGAGGCAAACGCGGCCCGATGGGTCTGTTTGATACAGCCATTCTCACCAAGGCCGTAGAATAAAAGAAACCGCTGTTGAAATGTGATTAGGGTGGTGAGCCATTAAAGCCGCCACCCTATTCTTTAAAAAGCTATGGACGAAAAGATTACGTTAGACCTGCAAAGGCGATTGGCCGAGATAATGAATGATTCGGCCCACGTCGTTAAGTTAGGCGGAAAAGAATACGAGATAAGGGCGTTGAAACCCGGTGCGCAATGGCTTATAGCGGAAGAAAGCTGTAAAATAGCCAAAGCCGAGGAAAATAATTTTAGCGACCTAATCAAGCAGTTTGCAATGAGCAAGCCTGCGGTAGTGCGGTGCTTGTGCATTGCGATACTGAACGACAAGGCAAAGATAGAAGGCCCTGAGTACCGAGCACTGTATGACACAATAATGTGGGATACCAACGAAAATGAGTGGATGGGTGTATTGGTAGAGGTGCTACAAATGCTCGACTTAGAAGGTTTTTTTCGGCTTACCTCGGCAGTGGAGATGATACGGAAGATGGCACTGACGAGGAAGAAGAAAGCAGAACGGAAACAATCTACTCACAAACAGAATGGGGCGAAATGATAGATTTTTTGAGGGCAAATCCATTTGTTACACGCGACGAATACATGTGGAAGTGGACATTGCCACAGATAAGGATAGCGGCGAGGGATTTTACACACATAAGATACCTTACCGAAAGGCAGGTAGAAGCCCGGAAGCATAGCCCATCTAAGGACGTGTACGATGACCCGAATAGTTTTATTAATGACTTGGGATTCTCGATGTTATGAAAAACTACATGATGATAATAATTTTCGCGTTGGTAGTGGTTGTATGGGGCATGAGTCGCAACATACATCAGCTACAAGGCGAGCGAGATACATATAAAGCCAATCAAGCGGCGTTGTTGTCAAAGGTTGAGTATTACAAGGCCGAAAGCGGCAAAAGCGCGGCATCCGTAGCCCGTTTGCAGTTGACGAATGACGAGCTGGTTGAAAACTATACCCTGTTGAAAAAGACAGCAGAAGAATTAGGTATTAAGGTGAATCGTATGCAATCTGCATCGACAACGGCTACGCAGACTAACGTGCGAATAATAACGCAAGTACGTGATAGTATAATATACCGTGATAGACATATAGACAGTATCAAATATTTTGTATGGGCCGACCCGTGGATTGCAGTTGATGGCAATATACGTAAGGATTCCGTTGATTTGAATGTTGAGTCACGTGATACCTTGATTCAAATTGTGCATAGAGTGCCACATAAGTTTTGGTTTATCAAATGGGGTACAAAAGCCATACGGCAAGAGGTGGTATCAACAAATCCACATACGGCAATAACATATAATGAATATATTGAATTAAAATAGGATGAGTTTAGAAGCAACAGGGGCGATATTAAGCATCCCGGACACAGTTCTGAAAGATGTAGCGAAGGCCGAAGAAAAACTTGCAAAATTGGAGGCCAAATCGAAAACTACGGCCGAAGCGGTAGCAAAACATTGGAATACCATTGCGTCCGGCGGCATGGATACATTTATTCAGAAGATTCAAAAGGCGAGCGACACACTGGCGGCTATGAAGATGCCGACGATTGACGGTGCGAAGTTGGCCGAGAGCGTAATTGCAATAGCCACATCAATGGCATCGCTTGACAAATCATCGACTACGGGCGCAAATCGTATCGGTAGGATTGCGGATAATTTATCCAAACTTGCCGCGTTACCGCCGATGGGCGCTGTTTTCAGAGAGATTGCCGACGGCATTACGATGATTGGCAATACATCGCAGGCAACGATAGCAAATGTCTCGACGCTTGCTACGGCGATGGCAACGCTTGCAAAAGATATACGCACTGTTGCTGCGGCCCGCGATGCGGAGGCCAATAAGACTGCAAAAGCCGCAGAATATAATAAGCTGTATAAGGAACAGGTATCACTCGTGCAACGTTTGCACGAAATACAACGCAAGGGTGGTTCCATAACGGCCGATGAGAAAAGAGAATGGATAGCTATATCCAACCGGCTTATGGAAATTGACGCACAAATAGATAAGCTAAATCGGAAGAAACAGACGGCAGCGTCAGACCTTGCAAGAATAACAGGTGAATCACGTTTATCCAATGCCACCACACGTTCGACCGCTGACGGCGCAATGGCCTATGCCAAGCAAGCGAAGTCGCTGAAAGAATTGCAAGATGCCTACAAGAATCTGAAAGCGGTAATGGCTACCGTAGACCCCGAATCTAAGAAGTGGCAACAGCTAAACGTGGTATTCCAGCAGACGAAAGAGCGCATTGAGAATATAAAGCGACAGATGGGCGACCTAAGCACGCATACCCGTCGTGCGCATGATATGGCTGCACAACTCGGCAATCGTTTGGCGGCGATGTTCTCTATTGCGGCAATAAGCGGGTATATCAATAAACTTGTCGAAGTCCGCGCACAATTCGAGTTACAGCAGACAGCATTGCGAGCCATCCTGAAAGATAAAGACGAAGCCGACAGAATCTTTATGCAGGTTCAGCAGATGGCATTACAATCGCCATTCTCGATTATGCAAATGAATACGTTTGTAAAGCAGTTGGCCGCGTACCGTATCGAATCCGAGAAATTAGTGGGTACGACAAAAATGCTTGCAGACGTTTCGGCTGGTTTGGGCGTCGACATGCAACGCCTAATCTTAGCTTATGGCCAAGTGAAATCAGCAAACTATTTGCGTGCTTGCCTCGGCCGTGGAACACAGGTAAAGATGTTCGACGGCACATTCAAGAACGTAGAAAACGTTATTATTGGCGATGCCCTTATGGGCGATGATGAGCGGCCGCGATACGTCAGCAAACTCTATCAAGGCGAGCAGCAAATGTATCGTGTAAGCTATGATGGTGGTATGTTTAGGTGTAATGAGCATCATATCCTGACCGTGTATGATGCGCTAAATGAGCGCATCGAAGATGTGCTTGTATTCGACTATCTCAAAGAACCGCATCGTTATCAGGGTGTGCGTCGCATTAAAGGCGAATATAAGACGTTCCTAATGAAAGTCGAAGCCGACAATATAGATAGGTATTATGGATTCTCCATTGATGGCAACCGACGCTTTATCATTGAGGATAATGTGGTAACGCACAATACCGAAGTCCGGCAATTTACCGAGGCTGGCCTGAATATTGCGGGTGAGCTTGCGCAATACTTCTCCGAGTTGCAGGGTAAGATGATAAGCACAGGCGATGTAATGGAAATGATTACAAAGCGCATGGTACGTTTTGAGGACGTCGAAGAAGTCTTTAAGCGTGTTACGTCGGCCGGTGGATTGTTCTACGATATGCAGAAAAAGCAGGCAGATACGCTGTGGGGCCAATTACAGCGTATTCAGGATGCAATGTCGATTATGATGAATGAAATAGGTCAAAGTAATCAAAGCACAATATCAAGCGTGCTGGCAGACATTCGTGAACTTATGACGAACTGGCGGACATTTGCAACAGAGCTGAAGGCGGCATTATATCTATTAGGTAGCTATAAAGTTGCAATGATGTTTGCGAAATTAGCCACGTCACAATTCGGCGCATCCTTAATGGCAGCACAGGGTAAATTCGGCAGTTTCCTATTTTCGTTGGCCGACTTCTCAAAGAAGGCGACGATTGCAGGTAAATCTATGCAGTTGCTCAGAAACTCGCTCGTGGGTTTAAGCGCTGCGGCAATACCACTTGCATTAATTACCGGATTAACGCTTTTGGTACATGCTTTGATTACGGCGCATGAAAATGCCGTTAAATTGCACAATGAACTTAACAATATAGCCATAGACAACTCTGCGGAAATGCAAAAGTCCATAGATAACTACCAACGGCTCGCTCGCACGGTCGCAGATGTGACAACATCGTATGAGGAACGTAATGCGGCCCTTGAAGAATTGCAGCGTACCTATGGCGAAATACTTCCAAAGCAAGACATAGAACGCGAGGGCATCGAGGCTATGGCGGGCAGTTATGATAGAGCTACCGAGGCCATCAGGACATATTATGATGCGAAGCGACAAGAATCACAAATTGGCGCAGCCGAGAAAAGTATTAGCGAGAATATCATGAAACTCGTTAATAAAAACATGGCCAATATAAATAAACTTGTGCCATCCGCCACAGCAGATATAGTTGCCAAATTGTATGAGGAATCTATCATACAAGGCATTAAAGATGGTAATACGTCAGGCGGATATATAATGAAAGTATGGGCTAAGAAGATGGGCGAATATTACATTGGGCCGGGCATTTCGCTTTCATTGCAGGCCGTGTATGATAGTCTTGATGATATGTTCGATACTAATTGGGGCGGTATATCTTATAAAGACATCATCCGCGACCAACGCACTCTAAATAGCCTGCGCGAAAGAGGCGTAGCGATCTTTGAAACAGCAACAGAGGCCGAAAGGAACGAATTAATCGGGCTTCAACGTCGATTGTCAGTGTGGGAGGAACGATTAAATTCGGTGACAAAGGCATACCAAGAATTATATCGCATTAAGTCAAAAGGCAACCTATATACGGATGATGGTGGGCTTACGCAAGTAGGTACCGACGCCTTAAATTCGCTTAATGCCGCTCGTCAGGCATTAGGAATGGCAGCGGTGCAACAAAGCGAACTGAATAATCTTTTGCTTAATCAGGAAACGGTATTAACCAATATCGGTACGATTACTCGCAATGTATATTATTCCGCTCAGAAAGAGATTAAAAGCACTACCGATGTTGCCAATAAGTTTAAAGAGACGTTGGGCTTCAAGAAGCAAGGTGCGGAAGGTACCGCGTTGCAAAAGGAGTGGCGTGATGCGATAAACGTACTTATTGAAACGCAGGGCGTTTCCGCAGATGTGTTTGATAAGATTAAAGTTGATTCAACCACGACGCGCACACAGCTCGTGAAAGACTTGAAAGCGTGGGTTGAAGAAATGGAAAATTCGGTAATAGAATTTGACAAAATATTCAACAACGCCTTGTGGACTGACCCCGAGCAGGCCGAACAAGTTGCTGGCATGACAAAGGAGCAGCGTGACGAGGTGGAGAAAATATTGCCGTTTATAAAGCAACTTGCCGAGGCTTTCGGTGCGTTGTTTAAGGCTATGTCAGGCGGCACACGTACAAGAGATATATGGGGCGAGCGTCTAACCTTGATGCAGAAAGTCAACAAGGAATACGAAAAGCTGCTCAAATACTATACCAAAGAGCAGGCCATGCTTAAAATAAGGCAGTCTTTTGCTGAGGCCGCATCGGAAGTATTCGCCGGTACACAATGGGCCAACATCAGCGATTGGGGTGGATTCGATGCAAAGGCAACAATATCGCAACTTAGGGGCGTGGCCGAAAAAGCGAGTAAAGAAGCCCGGAAGAAGATACTTGAACAAATCGGTGTATTGGAATCCGAGTTAGAGATAAACGTAAAGAAGGAGGAAATTGAGCGAGCCAAGCGCGAGGTTGAGGGCATGTTCGATAACTTTGAACTCGGCAAGACGTTGAGGGGTCTGAATCTACCAATAGAGTTAACGGCTATGGTAGGTAGCGAACCTGTCGAATTAGACGAACTCAGCAAATATATAAACGATAAATTAAAAGCTGCAAAGGCCGATGGCGGGCAAGAAGAACTTGTAAAATATTACGAAGAACAACTCCGTCGGGTTAATGATATAGAACTTAAATCGCAGCAAGAACGGTTAAAGAACTACGCTGATTACCTAAAGCATGTCTATGGCGAGCAGGCAGATTATATGATTAAGTCATATATGACGATGATGGATATGCGCAAGGACTTTGAAAACTCCATCGCCAAGACAAAAAATCAACTTCCGGGAGCGGATTCCGCGACTGCGGCCGTCCTTAGAGGTCAGATTGAAATGTACGAGCGGCAATTAGGTGCAGGCATCGAGGGCATTAAGAAAGAAATGGAGAAGCGAATGAACGCCTTCGATTGGGAGCAGTTCAAAGGTAGCCCTATATTCACGCAGATGTACCAAGACGTGGAAACGCTGTCACAGCAAGGTATAGCACGGCTCATCCAACAGCTCGAAGTAATGCGTGGCAAATTGCAATCCGCAGCAAACGTAGACCCGAAGGCCATTCGTGAAATAACGCAATATATTGAAAAACTCAAAGACGCTCAGGCTAAGTTTAACCCATTAGGTTCGCTTGCGCAATCCTTAAAGGAGGTAAACAAGCTCCGCCGTCAGGGTATAACGCTTGAACAGGCCGAGTCTAACCTTATCAATGCGACTAACCGAGTTAACCAAACCGAACGCGAAATTGTCGACCTTAATACCATAATCGGGCTTAAGGAGAAAGGTTATTCAGTCGACCAAATAGCAGCCGTTGTCGGAGATGAGCAACATAAAACTGCGAGCATGAATATCGCAGCGTTAAAAATAATCCTCGCTCTAAAAAACAATCAGTTGCAAAAAGACAAGGACGAGCAGGATGTGGCACAAGACAATGTTAATACATACCAAAACGCAATCAAAACTATAAAATCGTCTCGGTCTGAACTGGCCGAAATAGCCGCACTTGCAAAAGATGTAATGGGGCCATTAATTGATGGACTAGAATTAGTCGGCGGTGAACTCGACGACACCGATAAAGCACTGCTCGATACATTTACCAATGCAATCATGAAAAGCCTTGACCTCATATTGCAAATGGAAATGTTAAAAATTGCGGCTAAGGCAATGGGAGTACAAATGAACGCTGCGCTTGGCGTTATAGGTTGGATTGCACTTGCCCTTTCGGTTGTCGTAGACTTGTTTACGGCGTTATTTGCAGCCAAAGATAAAAGGCTTCAAAAGCAAATTGATGCTTTACAGAATAAGGTTGATGGCTTAACTCGGAAGTTTGAAAAATTAAAAGAGGCTATCGACAACGCCTTCACATCGAGCCAACTTAAAGTAACGAGCCGCGATGCGATTAGAACGTTGGACGAGCAGAAGCGAGCCTATGAAGAAATGATTGCGCTTGAAGAAGCTAGAAAGAAAACGGACGAGGACAAGATAAAGGATTACAAAGATAAAATTGCAGACCTTGGCGACCAAATCATAGATACCCGTAATGCTATTACGCAAGCATGGGGCGGTTTTGGTGGCATGGATGCCGAGGCTTCGGCCGCAGAGGACATTGCTAAAGCGTGGCTCGATTCGTTTAGAGAAACTGGTGACGGCCTTGATGCGCTAAACGAAAAGTGGGACGAATACATAAACAACCTGCTTGTTAAGCAAATGTATCTGCGCATTGTGTCGGCTCGAATGAAAAGGCTCTTTGACATGGTAGATTATGCTGTGTCGGCTCAGAGCGCAGAAGGCGAACACCTCACGCAACAGGAACTCAATGACATAAACAAAGAGCGAGTGCGTATAATGGAAGGGCTGAACTCCGAATTAAAATATATGGCCGGTATGTTCGGAATTACAGGCGGCGGCGACACAATCCTATCCGACCTCCAAAAAGGTATTCAGAATATCACCGAACCGCAGGCCGCAGCAATCGAGGCATATCTCAACTCCATACGCTTTGAGATATTTAAACACACTGAGCAATTAACGGCAATCGTAAACGCCATACAAGCGCAGTACAGTTCTGCAAACAGCCCGATGCTCGAACAAGTAAGGGCAATTCGCGATATGGTTACGGACATCCGAAACGACTTACGCAAGGTAATCGTTCCAAAAAATCAGTCAAGCAATTTTGTGCTAAAAGTCAACTAATATTCTTTTCATTCCATAGCAATTTGGGAGTCACATTCATTTAATGTGGCTTCCATTTTTTGTACAATGGAATTGTACTCGTCGCGTATATCTGCATGGTGTTTCAGAAACGCTCTAAACGCTACCATACCGCGTTGAACACTTCTTTTGGTGCGATTAAACTTTGCGGCCAGCTCATAGGTGCGCCAACCACATTTGCCATGCAAATAACCATAAATCATATACCGAGTATGGCTCGCTAAGTCCGTAGTGACATTATTGTAAATATCTTCCACTTTACACCCCCGGCAATTACAAAAGTATGTAATGATATTGTCTACATCCATAATGCAAAGATAGTCCTATTTTGGTAATTTGCAAAATCTTGTCGCAGTGACATGATTACAATATCAATCATTTATCGCGGCAGGCATTTGCGGGGTTATCTTTGCGTAAAGAATTTCTTTTTTAATTCGGCTATTTATTAACAAAACAATGAATCTTATTTATGGATAAGACTTATGTGTTTGACAATGCAGGCTCGGGCTTCGGTGATATGTCCGGCCTCGTTGCGTCGCTGTGTCAACAGCGCGGCCTCGACCCTAATATGGTGATGGCAATGATGAATAATCGTGGCGTCGGTTACGGCGAAGGCGGTTGGTTCATGTGGATTATCATCCTGCTTATCTTCGGATGGGGCGGATTCGGTGGCAATGGTTGGGGTGGCCGTGGCAACGCTCAGGGCTTCGCCGACCTTGGCAATCTTGTAAACAATGACGCTGGCCGCGAACTTATTATGTCAGCTATTCAGGGTAACGGCACTGCAATCTCACAGCTTGCAACCACTCTGAATTGCGATGTAAACGCACTCCAAAGCACACTGAATACCATTCAGCAGTCGCTCTGTCAGCTCGGCAATCATGTGGGCCTTACCGGTCAGCAGGTTATCAATTCTATTCAGTCCGGCGACGCCGCTCTCGCCCGTCAGCTCTCCGAGTGCTGCTGCGAGAATCGTCTTGCCATTTGCCAGCAGACCAATGCTATCCAAAGCAGCATTAACACTGTTGCTACCGGTCAGGAACGCGGATTCTCGGCAGTTGCTTATGAAACCCAGCGTCAGACCTGCGACATCACCAAGGCCATCGCTGATTCGACCGCTCAGATTCTCGCTGGTCAGAAGGCCGCTGAGTTCCGTGAGATTCAGCGCGAGGTACAGGCCCTCCGCGATGAGCGCACTCAGTATCAGATGAGCGCTATGCTTCAACAGCAATCTCGCAACCTGATTGACACTATCCGCCCTTGCCCGACACCTGCATTTATAACCTGTAATCCTTGGGGTTGCAACGGTGGTTATTACGGCAACGGCTATCCTTATGGCAGCGGTTGCTGCTGCAACAACAACGGCAACGGTAACTGCGGTTGCTAAATCGACTAAGGGGAGAGTCAACCCCTCTCCCCTTTTTCTTTAACCCATTAAGAGTAAGAAAATATGTCAGTAACAATATCTCCCGTAGGGCTTGCAGCCGCACCTGTTGCGAATGAACTTAGCATCCTCGCAACATATCGTGAGCGGCTTTGCAATTCATACTGCGTGGATTCGAGCCTGCAACCACAGACTACGGTAACATATACGCATGGGGCTGCGCGACTTGTTGACAGTACCGTTTTTATCCCCATTCAGGCCGTAATCTCGGTGGTGACGCAGAACCCATGCTCATGCACCGCTCGGACGCACCTCTTTACCGAAAATTTCGTGGTGGCTTTCCAAGGTCAGACCGCAGTACCTACTGCCATCAACATAGCACAGGTGGGCCGTGACATCAAGCCCGCATGTGTACGATGTGGATGTGCGCACGGCGTTGCAGTTAATGATTCGCTCCGAATCACTATTACGCCTCCCGCAACCCCCGCAGCATAATAACTTTTAAAACTAAAAATCATGTTTCAATCAGCACGAGTTAACTCACAGATTTACATACTTAGCAAAGGTATCAACCCCATATTAGAGGTGGGTACGATAGTAAGCGTAGGGCAGCCCCGGATGGGGCAAATGACTGCGCCAAATCAATATCCTATGCCAATGGTAATCGACCTTGTGGCACAGGTAGGCAACGATAAACGCAACCTTACCGGCCTCCCTGCGGACAAGGATATATTCGACTATCAGGGCAATATGGTAATCACCGACAATAAAGACTTGATGAGCAACGAACTTAAAATGCTCAAACAGCAACACGAAAACATCGTTGCAAGCTACGAGAAAAGCAAGGAACTTATCGATGTCTTTGATGGCATGTTGGTATCGCTCAACCCCGAGGAAGCCGAAAAAAAGCGCAATGAGGCGCGAATCAGCGAACTTGAGGCCAAGTATGCGGAATCCGTAGAAATGAATCAGCAGTTGATGCAAAAACTCAACGAGTTCATGAGCCAAATCTCGGCTGGTGGAACGGCAACTAAAAACAAAGATAAAAATGCGTAGAATCCGAATCATAGACGGTGACGGCATCTATATGCGTCACGAGTCGAAGTATATGCACGACCCCGAACTGCGCGAAGCCTATGAATGTGGCATTGAAGAAGGCTACGAGAAGGCTATGCGTGAAATGGGTTATAACGAGCGTCGCGACTACGACCGCGAGTTTTATCCTCGTGGCGGTTATGGTATGCGCGATGACCGCGACTATGACCGCGACGATTACAGCGAACGTCGCCGTCGCGACTCCCGAGGTCGTTATATGTAATAATCTTTGGGGCGGGCGTTTCGTTTGGTTCGGCTCGCCCCTAATTAAACTTATACAGACATGACAAAGAGAACAAGTTTAGACCTTTACGATATGGACGAATTTCCGCGTGAAATGCGATTATATCTGAAAAACTTCGGCCTGCACTTCAATAAAAAGGCATGCGAGGAAGCCGTGAAAGGTTTGAAACGGAAGAACCCTGCGACAGGAAAGGACGAACCTATCGAGGCCAAAAGCAAAGATGATGTCGAACAGATACTAACCAAGTATGGCATTAAACTCGACAACAACACTTTGTATGACTTCGTGTTTGTCTACAATATGGCCCTGAGTGACTTCTTTAAATCGAGCCTTGTAGATGAGCGGCAAATGGCCTTATTTGTCAAAGATTATGTTGATGACCCCGACCAAGTGGATGGCTTTATTTTTAATCGTTGGTTCGGAGACCGGATGCTGCAAGGCAATCCGATAGAATGGAGCGACTTACTATGAACGTAGAGAATATAATATTAGCGGTTATCGGTTTAGGTGTATTTGGCGACATATTGATGCGCTTGCTGTTCAAGAGCAACAGACGCATTGCAGATTCAAAAGCCGTTGAGGCCGAAGCCGAGGCCATGAAAGCTACCGAGGACGCACACGCAGAGCGGTGCAGACAATACGAGGCGCGAATTGCAGACCTGCATAGCACCATTGACAAACTCAATGAGCAGCTCGACCATTACGTTGAGCGCGATGCGGCCAAAGAGGAACGGTTCGACAATCAGACCAAGAAATTACGCGAGGTGCAAGTCAAGCTATATGATGCTGTAACAGCAGTAACGGACATTACGCGAGAGAAAGGCAAGGTAGAGTTAGAACTTGCCAAGAATCGTTGTGAAGACCTTGCCTGCCCTTTTCGCCTGCCCCCTAACGCATATACGCCCGCCGCTGAGGGGGGTACAAAGGAGTCCTATTTTAAAGAACGAAAGAAAACGACTAAGAGCAAATGAACTTACAATTTACGAAAGACGGCGATAAATGGGTAGCGTCCTTTGCGAGCGCACCCGCCAAACAGGTAATCGTGCAGGTGATACGCGCCGAGCGCGGTTATTTCACCGTATATGCAGGTATAGACGGCCTTACGCCGGTATCAATATATAACGAATCATTGCCGGGCCGTAAGGACATTTTGCTTAACGTTGAGGTGCCTGAATTTTGCAAGTTGGTATTTGAATCGTCCTCTGAAATATTAGAGGCTGCATACGACTTAGTAGAAGAATGAATATAAACGAGCGGGTCTCCATTCAGAAAGTATCATTGCGCAGAGTGTCGTTTGCCGGTGCTTTGTTGGATAACGTATTTGGCCTTACGCAAAAGAGTGCGACGAACGAACCCGAGCCTACTAACGTGATACTGATGGAATCCGATGGGCGTATATTGTTAGAAAATAATGACCCTATAAAGTTAGAATATGGCAAGTAAGAAGATAAGCCAATTAAGCCAAGCCGATACGCTTACAGGTAATGAATTGCTCGTGTTTGCAAAGTCGGGCGATAACGGCGCAGTGTCGGCCAATACGGTAAAAGAATACGTTAAAGACGGATTGGCGATAAGCGATGTTGCGGGATTGCAGACTTCGTTGGATGCCATTGTCGCGGAATACGCAGCATACAATGAATATGTAGAGCAGTGCAAGGCCAAAGCTCCCGAACTTCTCAACGCCGAAAAGTTGGCGGAAGCAGAGCGCGAACTTAATGATGGTGAAGAACCCATCGACAAAGAATCCACCGAAGAACCATCTGACGTTGCCGAATGATTAAGCAAGAAGTCTACATAAAGGAATACGATTGGTGTGTTGATATATTCTATGACGTCACGCCAAGAGATACGGATGCCATATTAGACGCGCTCGATGACATCCACTGCGCCCCTAAGTATTTGCGGAAAGCCGAGAATCTGTTGCTCAGTAATGATGATAATATCGGTTTGACTTATAGCTGTGATAAATGCCATAAAAGTGTTGTTGTAGTTGGTCGTGCGACAAGCGTAGGTGAATTTTTATCTACGCTCTCGCACGAACTGCAACATATTGAACAAGCGTTCAGCAAGCATTATGGCATGAACCCTTATGGAGAGGACATCGCATACGCATCCGGGGCGATTGCAAAAGCCATATTTGAAAACGCTTGGCGCAATATGAGGCGATTATTCCGCGATGTAGGCGAACGCATTGTAGATTCATATTATGCCATTTAAAGACAACAAAATAACTGCGCCGGTATCTGTATCTGATGTGCAGGCCGCATTACAGACTAATGATACGTCGATTGTGCGCTTATGCTCTAATGGGGCCATAAATATATGGTCGCTACGCAAGCCGGTCATTCATAATACGCTTGGTGGGATTACTGACGAGCAGCTCAAAGAAGCCAACTTTGGCTTTGCATTTCATTCCAACACGTCAGGTGCAGGTTATACAACCCCGTTAGCGTTATACCAAGCCCTACAAGATGGATCAGCGTGGGAGTATCTGCCGCCTGACGGCACTCGCACGGAGGTTAATGGCGTTATCGGAGGTCAACCATGCCGACTGGGCGACTTCCGGGGTTACAATCATGCTGCCACACCGTTTATTGTAGGGCCGGGCAATGTGATGTTCAATCCAGCAAGGGACTCTTACGACTTTTTCGGCACATACGTCATATCTCCCGACCCCGATTTATCATGGACTGACATGGCGATTGTGCAGGGTAAATATCCATGCGTTGTTATAATAAATACAACCGATAACAATATTAGAGGGTATAAGACCGCCGCGAGTCCATACGGAGAAGTCGGGAGTCACGTTGTGAGCGTTAGCAATGATGAGCTTTCGCTCTCAACTAATAAGCGCTATAAATACATGATGTGCCTTTGCAGCGCAAAGAAAACATCCTTTGATGCTACGGCTACATCGGCACGATTCTATCCGATACCTGCATCACCTGAGTTATTTGGTAACACCGGGTATTCAACCATCATAGACTTCCTCGAATTTGAGATTGTGGGCGTGCTTGGTAATACTGCAATACAGGCTAATACGTCATACACATTTGAGAATCCACAGGATTATACGTTCAGCACAGTACCAGGCTCGACACGCTATTTAGGCGTCGGCACTTCCGGCCGTTTAGCTATCCTTATCAAAATTACAAATACGAGTGATACTGCGGTCAAGACCACGTATATTAATATGCACTCAATGCCTACGCTTAGTTCGGGGTCTGAGCAAACGGAGAGGCCGACAATATACAAAATTGCCCTACAGGCCGAGGGTGGCAGAACTGCAAAGACTGGTCGCCAAATAGCGCAGGTTGAAATAGGCGTAAACAAGAGTATTTATTTGGTAATGTATATGCCAACGTTACTTGCCAAGCCAACTGGCTCGGTTAGCGCGAGCGCAAAAAAATTCATAACCCTATCTCTTGAATGGAATGATTCTAATGCAAAGCAAAATGTAAGCAATGGTAGTTTCAATGTAAAAGGTGGCGCATCGACTTGATGATAACAAAAATAATCGCTACCTTTGCAGTGTGAAAGATTTTCATTGGATAAGTAATGTGATTGGAAAAGCAGGGCATACGTGATGTACACCCTGCTTTGATTATATATGCACCAATCAATCTGTCGCGGTCATATTGTCGAACGCCTTTTGAGCGTTTTCCGAGATAATGTTATCCTCTATATTTTGTTGCGTTTCGGGCTTTAATTCGGCGTTTTCAACGTCTTTTTCGATGCCATCTTGGAATGTCGATAGAATCTTTATGGCAATACTAAACATCGCGTCTTGTGAAAGGCAAGCAAATATAGGCGCTTGCATAACATACATTATAGCCGAGCATATCAGTGCATCTGCATCATCGCCCTCGGCAATCACATTCTTGCCGGTCGTATTGGTCGAGGCAACATATAGCGAGTCTAACATCTCATAGACACCACGCAATCGCATGTCTACGAAAGTTTGCATACCACCTTTAACAGTGTAGAGGTAGCCGCGAATGGTTTTCTTCAATTCGCTATTACCGAGGTCAACGGAGCCTAACACTTCACTGGTAGGCACGATTATTTCCACCGGCTCGTTTAGTGATTGCTTTTGTAGTTTAATGAAGTTATCGAGCAACGCTTTGGATTCTCGATTACCTCCCATTGCTTCAAGCACTCTTTTTTTTGCGGCCCTTAGTTCGCTCTTTAATTGCTTTTCCATCGTTGTGTTTTTGTATTTGTCGTTTATCGTCATCTTGAATCTCAGCGGCCATACGATAGACTATTTCGTTAATTTTTCGACGTATCTCCATTCTATCGTCGGCAATCTGTTGTTGCGTCTTGCCGTAGGTACTGAGCAGTTTGTCAACGGTCGCCTCGTCGAACTTATTACGCATCAAGAATTGCTTTATTTGACCGTCGTTAACGAATTTCGGGTAGTAATGCTTGCTTACCTGCATGTATGGATAGACTTCTACCACGCCAAGAATTGCGGCCGATGGGCCGAATATCTGTTTGATTATCGGCTTGTATCCGTCATTCTCGACAATGGCAAATGTTTCGCCAAACGCAGTACGTAATTTTGCGATGCCTCTAATCCATATCACATCCGCCGTCGGCATAAACGGTTCGGGCAGATGCGCGAGGCCAGCGACCCGCAAACAATCTTCAAGTGCTTTATTCATAGGTGGACTCTAATTTTTCTATAAGTGCGGTGCGTTCTTTGCCTTGGTATTTATACTTTATGACGTTGCTACTTCTAACCCATGTCCCATCCGAAAGTCCATAGCATAGATAGCCGTTAGTATCGGCTGCCATAAATTCAACATAATCGGAAATTGAATTGTCGCCATCAATAACCTTCACGTAGTCGCCAACGTCAATGATTGAACTGGCATCCATAATAGGGCCATGCAAAGGCCGGTCATTAAACCATGATAGAAATTCGCCGAAAGTTTGTGAGCCATAGTTATCTGAACTGATTTGCTCCTTATAGCAATCAATACCATTGGCATATAGGTATCCGACTATCTCAGGCCATACTATTTCGTCGGCTCTAAATTCTGCGAGGTAATCCTTAATCTCTTGAATGGTTTTCATATTCTTATCTATGCTAATACGGATTGCGTTTTAGGCACATCAAGCATCATGCAGGTAATGTTTATCACCTGAAAGCTATTGCGGCCCTTATATAATATTTCTTGGCTTACTTCGTACTTTTGGGGTAATAGTTGTATATACCTATTACGGAAGTTATCGCTAAATTCCAACTTCTGACCACCAATATAATCCCATAATGTTTCCGCTCGGCTAAGGGCATCTGCGGCGTGGAACAGCACGGATAACACGCATGTGTTATTTTCGTAAGCCAGTTCGGATGGTGCAGGGACATACACCCTCGCCTTTGATGATTCCGGGAAGTCCTCGGTATATATATTCTTTATCGTCCTGTCCTGCGACTTGGTGAGCGAACGGTATATGCAGCCAAAGGTAGACTCCATATCTACCTTGCTAAAAGTTGTTGAGCCTTGCGGATATTTTTGAATGTAGAATTTATAATTACCGGCCATCGTTTATTTATTTTCTACGACTACGCATGGTGCGGCGTCTGAGTTTTCTATCTTAGAATTGAAAAGGTGAACAACCGCACGACCTTTACCGACTAATTCCACATCGCAGTTAACAATGTAAAGTTCGCATATCCTATCGACTACGATTCTATGCGCTTGGCCGAATATGAGCGCGGTACCTGTCTTAATGTTTATATCACCTTGTGGATTGTAATACCAAGCGGAGGAATATCCGCCCATATCGGGCATATATCCTTCATTGATAAAGCGTGAAAACTCGTTGGCAATGAATGAAACATCCGGCGCCCATCCTTCGTGTATGGCATGGGCTATAAACTCGATGCCTTGTATTGACATCGCCAAATCCATTAGTTGCTTCTTTGATTGCGCCTTATCCCACATATTAGCCATAGAGCATATACCGTGGGCGTTTGCGCGTTCTCTAAATGCTTTTAATTCATCCATAATGCAAAGGTAGTTATTTTTCAATAAATTACAAAAAGAAAGCGGCGTGTTTCACAACACACCGCAAACAAAACTAACAAAACTAAATAGTAACAGATTCTTTAAAAATAGGATTAACCAGTTACTTAACAATAACCATGAAATTTGAAACCTTCAATTCTCATGCAAAGTTAGTAAAAATATAGGACAAAAACAAAAGCCCTGCTTCACAACAGGGCTTTAATGTCAATTAAATGAAATCCAAAAATGCAAATGGCCGTGAATCACAAGTAAAAGGTCTTGAAAAACCGAAATAACAATTAATGTACCAATACTAATAGCTTTATAACACAGAGATTAACACATTTCCAATTATGTTGTAAACTTAACCATAACCATCAATGCAAAGGTATAACTTTTTTAATTAATATACAAACTTAAAAGGGGCATTCTTCTTCGCTTGTATTGAAAATATCGTTATCGGATTCATACGTCGGTAAGTCGCCAAAGGTTTGTTGTGTTCCTGTTTCCTGCCAATTATAGTTGATAACCTCGAATGGATCGCTTTTAAGTCTGTTGGATTCTATCTCAAACCACAATTTAATAAATTCGCCTACGGCTGCGCCCTTGTCGCGGCATTTGCATATTTCAATTACATTTGTGCATCCACTGGATAGAATGTCGTCGAGGGCAGCTTTACTGAGGAAGTCGCGCGCAGACGTTTCAAAATCGCGGTTGATGCGGTGTGCTATGAATATATTCTGCGCTAAGTCCGGCATATTACCGCTGCCCGAAATGCTGTTAGGCCGCAAGAATCCGAGGCTCTTATTTGGGTGCATCACAATATGGATATGACAATTCAACTTCTTAGCCAATTTCGTTAACCTGCGCACCATATCCTTTTGCACTTCGTATTTGTCGCCGTCGAGATCTGACAGGTCGAGCGTCATGAGATTGTCGAGAAAATATTGGTCGTGCGGGTCTTTAATGTGCAGTTCCTCTATATCATTTTCAATCTGCAAATAATTCTCGCCGTATTCCTGTTCGTATAGGTCAAAGTATTTATCAATCCACGGGTCGATTTTTTCGACAATGTTATTAGGGGTATAAAAGTAGTTGTTGAACTTGCTTGGCTTATTGTATGCTTTGCCTGCCGCTTGCAAATACATCCATGTCTTAACCTCCGAATCGTCCAACTCGCCAGTCCATAATGCGCTTTTAAAGCCTCGTTGAGCCGCATTGAGAATGAGCATATTTAGGATGGTGGATTTTGCCGAACCACGCAGGCCGCTCCAAATACTGATGTGCTTGCGCCTGAACCCACACATCACATTGTCAAGCGCAGGCATCCCCGACACAATGTAGTTTTCCATGGAAATCTCGGCCTTTCTTACCGAGCCGAGTTTTTTCCACTTTGGCCCCATGTTTGGCATCTCCGGGATAGGAATGAACTCCGGGCGTTGATATTGTCCGTAATAATTACGCTTATGTACATACTCGTTGTAGGTGAATCGGTCATAAGCGTGGGGGTCGTAATGCAGCCTGAAATCTCTGAATGTATAATGGCTACATGACGAATGTAGACATCGGAACGCTATGGCATTGTTAGGAAACACGAACAATGCCGCGTCGGGTGCTTTGTGATTGTTGTTGAACGGACATTCAGCCAATATCAGTTTCTCACATTGGCCGGTCTTGATTCGCTTTGCAATCTTTATGTCGTATTTCTCAATAAATGACTCGATGTCGAACTTATCTGAACTTTGGTAATGGTTGGCGCGTGACGGCGTTTCGGGCTGTGGCAGCAGACCAGCTATCTTTTCAATATAGACAACATCCGTTTCTTTAAGATTATCGGGAGCCTTGACTATATAAGCCATTCGATGCGGCCTTTCGGGCGTATTCGCACCCTTTCGATTCATAAAGTATGGCAGGCGACAAATACGACTGGGATTACCAACAACGCCGTCTATCTTTACATGCTCGTCCGAAAACAGCATACCAAGAGCATCGAGGAAATCTTTAACGAGCTTTTGCCGTTCGGGCGTATTTTGTAACTTAACCTTGTACAATAGGTGGATGCCCGAGCCGCTACATGTTACCAATGGCTCTGAAAAGTTTTCGTTACGCAGAAAAGCATAAACCGCGTTGGCCTTGCTTTTTGCATACGCCAATTCCTCGTCTGACGATGCAACCCCTGCGCTACGCTCGCAATCAAGGTCTATAAGTATGAAATAATAGCCCTCGATGTCGCGGTCGCTCGTCGACTCCTTCGGGTTAAGCACCATTTTATCGCGTTGCAGTCGCGAATAACAGGATTCGGCAATTTTGTTTAAAGTCCAATAGACATTATAGCTCTCAAACGGCGTGAGGGCTTCTATTATAGTGTTTATGTTAGTGAAATAACCTGAATATACCTTGCGGGAGTTCTGTGGGTCAAATGCCCTAATCTCTACAAGTTCATGGTTATTTTTGCAAAGGTCATACCACAACCTCAAACCTCTGTCCTGTTCCGGTGTCATTGAAATTCGCTGTCTTTTATCTTATGAACGCCATCCATAATCTCGTCGTATGCTTGGCGTTCCAAGTATGTTTTGCAATAGCCTCCTTCAAGAATCTTGGCTATCTGTCCTTTGTTGTCGCGTACTATCCAGTCGTAATCTGCGCACCAAGTGCCATCTGTGCCGTGTTGAAGAAATCCTGTCACCGATACAATCTCAAATATCTTTATGAGGTCGGCTACCTCAATACCATTCTTTTGCAGACATGTGCGCGTCTTTAATTTGCGTTGTGGCGTCATCCTTGAAATTTGCGGCAATCCCGGGTTAATCTCGTTCCATTTGTTCATAATGAAATCGTAGTTGAGCGTCACGGATGGGTTGGCATCTTCCTCAAATGATCCCATTTCGTATGCAAACGAATAATCCTTATTATAAAGCATGGCCTTATAATATGTATTGCCGTCCTCGTCCTTTGTGGCAATTAACGCCTTACGATTGCGGAGGTCTTTTATAAGGCTGTTTAGCTCCTTCCTTGACAAGCCGAGGTGGGCCGCGAGCGTAGCCATCTTAACGATAGCGCCGCTATCCCCCTGCGGCAGGGCGTCAATATAAATCAGCGCCCATTTGTGCAGGGGGAGTAGCTGCGTATTCTCAAAGAATGAGGTGGGAATGCTTATGTATTGCGTCCTTAGCTTCATACAGGTTGAGTACTCATTGGCATTATGAGCAGTGTGCGCTCCTTATTCTCGTCTTTAAGAAGGACAGCACTACTGGGGTCTTTAAGGCAGATTGTGACATCCTCGCTCTGCGTAGCGTTAAGCAGTGTGCGGAAGTATGAGTTGTGCATACCGAACACCATAGAGCATGTTGAGCCTACGGTCATTGATTCTGATGCGCTTGCCATTAGGTTATCTGCCTCGACCGACATGTTGTTGTTGTCAACGGTGAACTTAATCATTGATGATTCCGAGCAAGCAAGTGCAACGCGACCAATAACCGCATCGAGAGTGTTTTTGTTCACGACTACCTCGATGTTGTTTTCGGTGGGGATAATGCGTTTTACGTTAGGAAATTTGTAGTTATAGCCTGCCGAGAAGATGATCGTATCGGGCGTCTGAAACGAGTATTGTTCTTTTGAGATGTACACTGATACGGATTCGACTTTCCTTGCGGCTTTGGCGATAAGTGATGTAAGTGTCGGGTCGATAAAGAATGACACATCAGGGACATTGCCCTGCAATTCATGTGTCGAATGGTAGCACATATGTGTATCGGTGCCTGTCACCTCGATTGTGCCGTCTACAACGTTGATGTAGACATTCTTCATCATCGGCCTGTAATCATCATTACCGACAAACGATTGTGCGGTGCTTACGTCGTTAACGAATATGTTTTGAGGTATATCTACCCTGTCGCCCACACTTGGCACAAATGGCTCGGGGTAATCGTTTGCAGGGAGTGCGGCGAACTTCATTTTGCCGCTACCGTATTTAACCGTTACATGGCTATCCTCGACTTGAAACATGATTGTTTCACGGGATATTTTTGAGATAATGCCGATAAGGGCAGCGCAGTTCACGAGAAACGCGCCATCCTCGCTGCTGCTGTCCGCCGTGATGTATTTGCGGATAGCACGTGTACCGTCGGACGTTTGAAGTCTTACGTTATTGTCCTTGACAACAAACTTAACATTGTCGAGAATTGGCAGTTGCTTATTTTTGCCAGCAAAGGCACGGAGGTCTTGCAACGCGTCCGCCAAAGTTCTGCGATTAATTAGTAATTCCATTGCGTTTAAGAAACAAGCCGCAGCACATTTCCGTTACCAATGTGCTGCAGCTTGTGGTGTGTTATGAGCGGTATGGAAGTGTAACGGACTTCCGGGTGCAAAAGTATAAATTAATTTTGGACTTTCAAAATTTGATGCCGTCGATTTTTTGCGGCGTTTCTACGGGCTTTAGAGTATTTTCGATTGCCGTGTCATCGTTGTTTGAGGCTGTTTCAGACACCGTATATGTATATCCCTCAGTAGGCCATTCACGAAATAATCCCACACGAATATCGCCATTTTCTTTCTTAACAATAAGTTCGTGAGAATTTTTGAAGGCGTCGAGGACTGGCGTTTTTTTGAATGTCACTTTCACATACCGTTTACCGGTACGTGGTTCTTTGATTATATCGTCAGGGGCAATATCATCAAGACAAATAACACCTGTGGCTAAAAAGTCTGTCATATTATTCTCTGATGCGTTTTTTTTAATTTCGTCTGAATACAATCGGGCAAAGCCTGCGTAAAGTTCGTGTCTGCACAATCTGACCCTCTTTTCAGGGTCACGAATCTGAAACACCAACTTATGCGTTTGTAGCGCAGCGTTAGGCTCAATCTCTATCATGCGGATGCCTAATAGCGGTTCGCCGTTTGCGCTACGCTTGACTTGTCCGGCATTGATGGGTATTACCACACATTGCTGCAACTCGCCATCTATCTCAACGCGCTTTTCGGTCACGTAAGGTAACTTGGTGAGGTTCAATGTGAGGTAATAGTTCATGAGTATAAGGTAGATTTAAATTCTCCGTTATCTGATACGTACATTGCGATAACCTGCGTATCAATATCGGGAATATTGTTTTCTGTAATCTGTTCGGCATTGTCGATAAAGATGGGCAATTTCACACCATAACGAGCCATAAAGGCCATTGCGATGTCGATGCCTGCGCGTAGCTTATTTGCCGAATTGGTTACGCTTACATCAACGCCATCAATAGAGATTGAGCATGTATCGCGAAGATTGCCCGACTTGTCGAAGTCGAGCATTTCAAGCTGACACAAATGCAAATTCTTATTGGCGCGTTCACGGACGATTGAGGCCCACTCTCGCTCGCGCTCAATGATCTTTTGCAGTTGACCCTCAAACAATGCCATGCGTTCTGCGGTAAGCTGCCTGTCGTATTTCAGTTTGTCGATGTTTGCAACGCCCCTTGCATAAATATCACGCAGGCCAAGTATTCTTGATTGTTCAGAAAGTTCCGCAAGTGCAGCGTCGCGTCGTGATTCAAGTTCCGTTGTATCGCGGTGAGGAATCTCAGTCATATTAGCTTGGAGATTCTCTATTTCGCGTTTGAGGTCTTGCGCTTGCTGCGTTTGCTCAAATGGAACAATCATAGCCTTTGCGTTCTCGATAGCATCTTTGTACGGCTGTAAGTCAATAGGCTCACGTGGTACAATCTCGTTGAGCTGTTTTTGGTATTCTGCGAGGTCTTTTTCGCAAGCTTCCACCTTATCGCGGAGCGCCCATCCTCTTTTTGCAAGGTTTTCTCTATCTTGCTTTTGTTTGGCATCGAACTCTGCCTTTGCAGATTCTACCATGTCAGCCGGGAGCGTTTGCCCGCAATACTCGCATTTAGATTCAAACACCTTGTGCTTGACCGCCTCGCTGTCCTCTCGGAGTTGCGATAGCATCTCCTTTGCGAAAGCAATGTTGTCTTTACATGATGTGATAAGTTGTTCAATGCTCGATTTACGGCGTATAAGCGATTCGTTGTATCGGGCAATTTCTTCATTATCCATCTGCTTTTTGCGCAGATTGTGTTCAGCTTCGCGGACTTCGGTGCGTTGGCTTGCATCCCATGCCGATGCGGCTTTTGTAAGTTCAGTCTGCTTGCGCAGAATCTCAACTTGCTCTGCGGCGCGCTTTTCTGAATATGGCCGGATACGTTCGCTTTCGTCTAAGATTGATGCGTCTATTTGCCTGAGCGTTTCGTTTATCTCTTGGATGCGTTTCTCGGCTGATTCGACCGGCGTAAGGTTGGGGAGATTATTGGTGGAGGCTTTAATATCTGCCTCCAATTTGTCGGACTGCTCCTTTAACGGATTTATCTGTTGCCGCAGGTAGTCTTTTGCATTAGTGCTACCATATTTGCTTAGAATAGTTTCTATGGATGTGTAATCACCTTGCAGGTCTGCATCGGTGACTTTTTCAACAAGGTTTGCAAAGTGCGCACGCAACTTCTTCCAATCTTCGTCAATAAAGTATCTGACGTTCAGCATCAATGGAAGTTTATCGACCGGCCCGAAGTTTTCTGTAATGAAGTCCTTATATGCCGTAGCCGTAACTTCAAGTCCGTTAATGTAGAATTTGTATTCGTCCGAGGTATCTTTAACATACTCGGCCGAACCTCTCGGCCGTATCCACCTTTGCTTTGCGACCTTGCGAAGCGCAATATCCTCACCATTGAGGATGAATATGCCCTCGACTTCTGCCGGGGTCGCGTTTTCGTATTTCAGTTCCTTTCGGTCGTCGAATAGATTGTAATTGAATCTACCCTCAGAATCGAGGCCATAAATGAGCCATAGGAAAGCGTCTAAGACCGTTGATTTGCCCGAGCCGTTAGGCCCTTCAATCACGACCCTGCGCGAGAAGTCCAACTCCCGTGACTGAGCGCGGAAGTCGGACAACTTAAGGTGCTTTATCTGAATTGTATTCATCTGATGTATTTAGAAAGGAAGCGGGCCTCCGTTTGATGATACTCGTTCATATCCCTGTGGCGGCTGCTGTGCATAGGGCGTGGGCTGTGCGTATGGTGCAGGTGCGCTTGCGTCTTGTGGCTTATTGGAAACAATAGGTTTTGCGCTACCGATAAAGGGCGTGTTGCGGGCTGCTTCCGGGCCGAGTTGAGTGTATCGTTCTTTTGACAGCTTTTGTTTTACGCTGTGCGTTTTGCCATACTGGTCGGGGCTTCGCTTCTCCCACATACTGATTGTAAGATACGCTTTGCCGTTAGATACATAAATGTCGGCCACTTCTGAATCAATAATGATGCACTGATGGCCGGTTGTCGGCGACGTCTGCATCTGAACGCCGGGGAGTGCAGTCAGCTCCACACTGATTTGATAATTTGCCATATTATTGTTTATTGGTGTTTCCGTATAATGGGCTACGCGGATTGTTCGCCATCATCTCGGTTGCAAAGTCGGCCGCGAGATTAATCGCGAGGCTCTGCATTTGCCGATTATATGTATATTTGTGGCTATCGGCCTTATCTATGTAGTCGGCAATCCGATGCAGCAATTCATTGTTTTCTTTGAGCAACGCAAGCATCTCGTCGTTCATAGATTCAGCTTTGCTTTGAGGTGTTCGTTGGCGGCATCGTGGCACTTGTCGATGTATTCAGCATTGTCACACATCATATCTGTAAGTGTAGGCTGATTAGGAATGATAACGAGGGCAGCAAGATTACGCGACAATTTGCACATTGCTTCGATGTCCGCTCTGAAATGGAAGTCATCAAGTCCTATCTTTTTCAGTTCAGACTTAACGACTTCGGAACAATCATTTAGCAGGTCGGCCACAAGGCTACATTCAAGTAGGCATTTGTAGACCCTATCCTTAACATCTTGTCCGTATTGTTTTAGGGCTTCACTGAGTTGTATAGGCTCATATTGCTCTGCCTCTTTAATATCGTCATTGATTACCTTGAGCTTCTGCTCAATTCTAATCATTGTCACAAGGTCATTGCGGCGTAAGGCGTATGCCCTATCAGATTCGAGCCGTTGTCGAGTTTGCCGCAGTCTTTCGAGTTTTGTCATATTAGAGAATGGATCTAATGCCGATTATAAGAGATATAAGGCCAACGAGGCCGAGAACGACCATAATGATACAGCCGCGATTGCTGTATTCTTGTTCGCCAATAAGTGCGTCAGGCACTGAATAAACGTTGCCACGGTAAAAAGCATGGTATGTCGTTTCAATGGTATGGCCGGTATCTTCGCAATACACCGTAATATCGTCCTTATTTCGCCATCCTACAATCTTCATGGTTTGGCCGTATCGGTTGCAACGTATCTCGCCGCAATGCTTCTTTGTAACACGCTTTTTCATTCGATTGCTATAATGATTTTCTCGCCGTTGCTCGATGCCCTCTTTAACATCGGGTATAGCTTGTTTTGCAATGTGTACATGCTGTTTAGCACCTTTCCGACAACCATATTTTCGCCGACAATGATGCAACCAGCCGAATCTTTGGCGGTGTTGCCTGCGTGGATTAGTATGCCATCAAAATCGGGTACATTCAGCAGGCGAGGCAGATAGCCACCGCACCATGAATATGCGGGCCTTTGCGAATACTTCGGCGACTTAACTTTGAGGGTAACTTCGTATTTGCCATAGGGTATGGCTGTTTCGCCATATATCTTCTTTTCGCCATTGTCAAATCTTCCATTTTTGTTGACATCGCGAACACAATCCTCAATGGTATCACAAATGTATTTACCATCGACGTACAATTTGCCGATGGTATATGCAGGCCGCAGGGCTATTCGTTTAAGAAGCAATTTCATACTGCAAAGATAATGATTTTGTGGTTGATACGCAAAGAAAAAGTTCAAACATTTCTGCCGAACTTTCATGTTTGACATACTCCCACGGCTAAAGCGCGTGGGATTCTTGTGTGCAAGCGGGGGACGCCGTATCAGATACGGTCTTACTCCCGCTCCACAATTCGGAGATGCCCCTCCGAAGTATATTCTCAGCCGCATTTGGCGCAAACGAATAGTGACATTTTGATTACTTGAATAAGCAGGTATATTCATTTCTGCGGCTCTCGTACTCTTTCGTGTCAATGAATCCGCAGGGCTTCATTTCGCGGCATACGCCTGTTAGCACACAAGGCTTTTGGCATAGCTTCACGATGTCGGGGTCTATCTTTTCAAGCTCCATAAGCACCTCGCGCCATATTGAGCGCGTTTCAAGGCTTGCTTTGTTGCATAGCCGGGCTTTTGATATATTGATTATTTCCTCGGCGTTGACAAGTAATGCCATGCTTGTAGGTGCGAGCCGGTCGAATCTTTCAGGAAGCATATCCACTTTATCGGCGTATTCGCAGTAATTGTAGGCGAGTTGCCCTGCTGGGGTATCCATGTGATTTATATGTTCGGTTCGGATTCCAAATGCAATATTGCGGCATACGTCGTTAAAGTCCTCACCGCCACGGTCAGTGCGTTTGCTGAGGACGTAGGGCTGTGCGTGAATGTGCCGTACAAGATGGCCCATCACGAATTGTGGGATGTTGTATAGCTTGATTAAATATATCTGAGCGCGGATGATTGAGTGCCCGCTTTTGAGGGCTTTAAGCCACGACATTTTGCAAGGCTTGCCGGTTGTCATCGAAGCCACCTCTTGAAACAGATTCGGCTCGGTGATTCTTCTGACTTCTATTTTCATTCTTCTCCTTTCAATAATTTATTGCGTTTATATTGTTGATACTTCCGTTCCGCCCACGTTTCTAAGTGGTCTGAGATGGCAAATGCGGCCCATATCAAAGGCGTGGCAAGTGCTACGCCTACGCCGAATTGAAAGCCTATACAAATCATTGTTTGCCTCCTTTCTCCGCTTCGGCAATAAGGGCATCTGCAAACTCCAACGCAGTGACAGCCGTTTCTTGCGCGTCATATCCTTTGCCGCGTGATATGATTGCCTGCATAGCCATTGCCGCTAAATGCAGTCTGTTATGATTCTTAAATCCGCGCTGTATCAGTTTGTCGCAGAGGTTGCGGTCGGGATATTTCTCGCCAGTTTGCATTTCGGTGTGAGGATTTGAGATAGGATTTTCGTTATCGCAATTTTCGGTCGGATTTTGAGATAACGGCTCGGCGTAAGGTTCGAGGTCGGATTCAGGGATACTACCGGATATGTTAAAGAGGAAATATTTACCATCTTTAGTGACGGCTGCTATTCTACGCACGTCAGCTTTATATCGCACATAATCGCCCACTTTGAATTTCGGTTCGTCTTTGCAATTCTTTCCAATCTTTTCAACTTTGGAAAGAATTGGCGGCTCTGATTCATCAGGCAGGCACTTGGAGCCGAAAAGGTTCTCCAATACACACATTATCTGTAAGTGCATGGAATATATCTTAGAGCCATAGACTTCATTGCTTACAATGTGCCTTGATTCCTTGTAAATTTTCTGTGCATCCTTGCGGCTCACGGTCAGCATCTCCTCTCCCTCCGCGTCCTTCTCCTGCTTGCCGAGGGCATCTTTCATGCCGTGGTAATAGCCTTTGTATAGAGCGTCCCAATCAACTTGCCCTATCTCATATTCTCTGTCGGCAAATTCCTTCGCCGCTTCTTCTATCGTCTTGTTCATAATTCAATCAGTTACACCATACATTTCTTTCAGTAATCTCAATCCTTCGGGGTCTTTTATAAACTCCTTGGCATCATACCGGAAAATGAACCCGAAACCGCTCACGATTGACGAATATCGGGTAATCATAAACTCCTTATGGTTCATGAAGTTGAGGCATATAGACCACTTATAGCCCTTTGATGGGTCATAGCCTGTCTTTTTACGGATAGCGTCAAGGGCTGTTGACATTTTCAATGCTTGTTCTTTTGTTATATCTTCTCATATTTCAGCCCGAAAGCCCAACGGAGCATAAGCCGCTTGAATCGGGAGATGGGTTTGTAGACTGATATTCTGCTCATGGTCGGCTCGTGAATGAGCTGACCTATCGGGTCGGGCAGTTTGATGTAATACCCAGCCTCTTTCATTGCGCCGATTGTGTTCTCCGCATCTTTGATTTTGCTTTGTCCTATCATACCTCACTCTCCTTTCTTTATTAGTTCAAGCGCGGCGGCGATTCCTGCGGATAGGGCTTGCTCATATTTCTCGAACATCCATATTCTTTCTTCCTCGGCGTTGGGGTCAGGGTTAGCATAGCCGTTAGTATAGTAGTGGTCGCACGGCTCATCGAATCCGCACTTTTTCAGAGCGAGAGCCAGCTCGTAGCTTACATAGTCCTCGTTATTCATTCTTTCTTCTTGTTAAGTTCCGCAATCAGGGCGTCGGCGTAAGTTACAGCGTGAAATGCGATATCATTGCCTACTACCTATGATAGCTAATCTCATTCAGGATTATCTTCTACATATTTCCGAATAGCCGAAGCTACAAACCTACCTAAATTGACTGGCACAGCATTACCTATCATCTGTTCAATTTCACTTTTAGAACCTATGAAATTGAAGTTTTCAGGAAATGTTTGTATCATACTTCTTTCTTTAGTAGTAAGGGGTCTTATACCCTCTAAGCTACTTACTGGGTCATTATGATGAATAGGGTAGCCAGCAGGGATAGGTCTATTAACACCCCTTATAGTAGGGCTGGGTTCATTAACACTAAATACACCCCTTCTAGCGTAACTTCTAGGGTGTCTGTAGTAAAATTCAAAGTCTATCTTATCACCAAAATAGTCCTTAACAGTCATTTCCTTTTTGGCTAGTTGCTGATTGATATAGGGTAACAGAAAATCATCTTCTGCCCCCAGTTTGCCTATCAGGAAGAATCTTTTTCGTTTTTGAGGAACACCGCATAAAGCAGCATTAAGAACTATCTGTGTTAGACCATAACCTGCTTCTTTGAAGATAGCCTTAGCCCCTACCAGTTTGTTTGTCTTAGTAATAGTAGCTACATTTTCCATCACAAACCAGTTAGGACGAATCTTTGAAATAATACCTGCATAGGATAAGGTCAGGTTTCCCCTTCCGTTATCTTCATTTCTAAGACCTGCACTGCTGAAGTCTTGGCAAGGTGGGCCACCTATAATCATATCTGGGTGATATTGTCTGATATGTTCTGAAGCTAAATCTTCATCTGACAAATCTACAGTATTTATAGGGTGATTAAAGTTTGCTGCATATACGGCAATAGCAGCAGCCCAGTTATCATACGCAGCTACTACATTCATTCCTGCATTTTGGAAGCCTAAACTAAGACCGCCACAGCCACTAAACAAATCTACTACATTCATTCTTCAAAAAGGTCAGGGCTGTTTACTATAACAGCGTCAAATCTTCTTTCAGTGCTTTAATCATCTGTGCGGCTACAGCTGCTATAACTGGGACTGCTACAGAATTGCCACACTGCTTCTTCACCTTACTATAGGGTACTACTATTTTATAAGTATCAGGAAACCCCTGAAGCCTTAACATTTCTCTTTCTGTCGGTCTGCGTTCATCATTTATTAAAATGTAGTTAGCAGAAGCCCCAGCCCTTAATGCAGCTGAAAAAGGGTGTGGGGTAATACTACCTGCTTTATTTTCGTGAGAAATATATGGTTTGGGATAATTGGGATTTTTCAGACGCATTAACCTAGATTCCCTTATATTATCTCTGACAAAGTATTTGCTATCTACTTCTGTTTCTAGAACATCAATCAATTTCTTCCTACTTTGTTGAGGTGTTGGGTCTAGAAAGGCAAAGAAAACATTCTGTAAGAATCCGACAATTATTATTCTTTCCCTTTTTTGGGGTACACCGTAATCTAAGGCATTTAATACTTTTGCGTGAACATAATAGCCCAGTGCTTCCAAGTGAGATTTAATAACCCTAAAAGTGTTGCCATTGTCGTGGGCTGTTAAATTCCTTACATTCTCTAACATAAAGGCTTTTGGTCGCTTTGCCTTTAAGATTCTTTCTATCTCAAAGAATAAAGTTCCACAAGTTTCATTATTGAAGCCTTCTCTTTTCCCTATAATTGAAAAAGCCTGACACGGAAAACCGCCTAATAATATATCAAAGTTTGGTATATCATCAGCTTTAATTTTGGTAATATCCCCTGAAGGGTGTTCCCCAAAATTTGCTTCATACGTTTTACAAGCGTCTTCATCAAATTCAGAAGAAAACACACATCTTCCACCCACACTTTCAAAGCCTAGGCGAATACCACCTATCCCTGCGAATAGGTCTATAAAGGTGAAGTTATTCCAATTCATTTACTTCTTCTGATAGGGTATATTAGGCTGCAAAGTTACCACCTAATTTCCACATATCCAAGCGTTTTGAGAATAAAGTTATATCTGTGTCTATCCAATTAAGCAAAGAGCACATTATACGTGTCGCTATCCTCCGCCTCTCCACCTCGGTGTTCATGCGGAGGATGCGGTTGAAGTTGTCGTTATTTTCCATCTTTCCTCGGCTTTAAAACACTGAACTTATACGGCTCGTCATCCCAAGTCAGCTTCGGAAGGCGTAGCATCTCAATAAGTGCCTTAGTTCCCTCTTCGCCAATGTATGAACCGCCGTCGGCAGGTTCCCAAGTCCATCCATTAGCCCACTCGCGGCGCACGGGCTTGGAGCGGAACGTATATTGCCTCCCATCGGGGTCTGTGGCCGTCCAATAGTCTACTCTTTCAGGCTCTTTCTCGTCTATGGGTCGCACGTCCATCAGTTCGCCGCCTTCCTCGCATGTGAGTGGTGTGCCGGAATGAACGTTATGCCAGTCGTATTCGGTCGCGAGCGCATGGAGGATGCTTTTGTAGGTTGCGTATCCCTGCGCCACCTCCTTACGGACGTACTTGTTGGTAGTGTCGCGTCCATTCCAGCAGACACAATCGCCTTTCATGCCAAGATTCATCATCGGGCGCACGTTGTCGCGCATGAACTCGCCTATCTCGTTGCAGTTGTCGAACATCATCAGACAGTTCATAAGCTGGGGCTGGCCGCCGATAAACCGCGTTACATCCTCCACCATCGAGGCCATGAGTCTCAGTTTTTCTTCGGTGCATTCGATGCGCCATTTGCGCTTTGGGGTGTATTCTTGTTTGCTCATTGTTTCTCGTTTTTAGGGGTGAATTTATGGCAGATGCCACACATACACCAGTTGTATATTCGGCATTGCTTAGAGCCGTTGATACCAACTTCGCAATACTTGCAGTCTTTAGGCTCGCAATTATCAGGCATTCTGCGGTCGCTGTTTAGTCGGTGTCGGTGTCATATCAGTTTATTTGCTCGGCTAAGCCGGGATTCAATTTCGTATTTTTCTTCGGGTGTCATCTCTTCTCGGTGTTTGTGTCGGGGATTGAGGGAATAGGCATCCAAAATGGCATCCGAACTTTGTAGGTGTTATCGGGAGCTTCATACATATCCTCGCCATCATAGTAGGCAAGAGAGGCTTCATTTGAGTTGCGGCAGAGTATCAGCTTGCCAAATGGTGGTTCTTCCTCCTCCACGCTGCGCCACATGGACTGCTCGTAGGCGGTGTAGCCGTCCTCAAAGGCTTGCTCTATATCGTAGCCGTCAAACGTCTGTACTCGCTTGTTGTACTCCATGCGATAGGTCGAGTTTGGTAATTGTGCCTTTACTCTCTTCTCGGCGTACTCCTGCGCCTGCTGGTCTTTGGTCGGGGTCATATTCTTTCTTCGATTTGGGTTAATAATTCGTCTACGGTCATTTCGAGATAGCCACGATAACCTGCTATTTCTCGCAGTATCGGGCGTAGGGATTCGATGGTGAAGAAGTACGGCGTATCGTCATATTTCTCATAGTCGCTGTTATGCGGGTCGCAGATGGCATCAACCACTACATCGGGTAGTTGTGAGGCTAATTCATAGCCATTCTCTATACCCCAGTTGACCGCCATGCGTGTTTCGCTTTCTGTCATGCGGTGGCCCTTGTGCATAATGAAGTCTCCCATCGGGCCGTCATTGCAGTTTGCTTTAAAGCCTTTAATGTTTACGTCCATTTTTATATTAAGTGCCGTAAAACCCACAGGTCTTTAGCCTGTGGGATGTAAGGCACTATCCTTGGTTTCTAATGTATTCTATAACTGTATTTGGATTAGCCTCGCCTATTGAGCAGACGAAATATCCGTCTGACCATAAGGTTTTCTCTTTCCAAAAGTATTTTCTCAACACACTGTCATATAAGCGCCACGAAAAGACTGTACTCTCCTGCTTTAGCTTCCTTACATTTGTTAATCATCACATTCTATTAGCTCTCCATTTTTAAGGCGATACCAAGTGCCGGCCTTGATTGTAACACCGTCTACAACTGCAACTTTGAAATCTTTAATATCGTAGCTGCTCTCGTTCTCCTCTGCAATAACAAGGATGGCACCGATTCCACCGCGTACCCGCACGTTATTACCGCGAGCGACGGAAAGTCCATGCTTACCCGATGACGATTTTCCGCGCGAAGTGGCCGCACCGCTATCGCCTGCCGTGGCCGCACCGCTATCGCCTGCCGTGGCCGCACCGCGAGGACCTGCCGTGGCCGCACCGTAGTCACCTGCCGTGGCCGCACCGCGAGGACCTGCCGTGGCCGGCTCTCCGGCTTTCGCATTATTCTCATTGGTGCATTTGCTTTTCACATACTCGATGGTGGCATTTACCATACCTATTATGTCTATCTTAGCCCCTATGCGTATCTTTGCTGAACATGTTTTATCGTCGCCTTTCTTTATTTCTCCGTTTTGCTCAACTTCATGATATACGGATGTACCCGGTGGGTAGTATGCGAGAACGTCTATCGGCCGCTCGCAGGCGTGAAATCCTGACAAACACATGTCGATGCCGCCCTTATGTTCGTATTCCTTGCCTTCTTCGTAGTGGAATCCTCGGCAAGTCATGTCTTTGTTGAATCCTTTGTATGCTTTCATGTTTTGTTATTTTAGAATAGTTCCCATTGTCTTTTTTCAGACTCGGCCTTTTTGATGTTCATTACCGCTGTTCGGAAGTAGCTGTCTTTAAGCTCAAACCCGATCCCGAAGCGATTTAGCAGCATTGCCTCATATACCTCCGAACCGATACCCATGAACGGTGTTAACACCTTATCGCCCTCGTTGCTCCATAGGATGATTGCTCGTCGTATAGTATCTAATTGTAAAGGGCAAATATGCTTCTCGTCGTTATTCTCGCGTGCCGATAACGCATTAAGGGTATTGGAATAGTCTATATCCATCCATACCGGCGATGCGTATTTTTGCCACGTTTCAACGTCGATGTTGCATTTTACAGGGTGTTTGTGTTCGCCCGGCTTTCGGAACACCATGAGATAGTCGGGTATGCCCACGCGGCTCATGGCTGAGTCCTTCTTTACCTGCTTATGTAACAAACCGAGAGCCTTAGTGCGTTGCATTTCCGTTACGGGATTTTTCCATATCGTAACGCGTGAGTGATAGATAAACCCATTGTCTGTGAATGATTTTAGTATCATACCCGAGAAGTCACGCAGGCCGATAAAGCCCTCCTTGCCTTTTTGAATTGGCAAGTCCATGCAGTATACGGCGACATTGCGCCCCCCATATTACGCGATAAAGCTCTTTAACAAGGTAATTAAACGCCTTAAAGAACTCCTTATAGTCGCGGCTGTTACCCATATCCTCCAACTTATCCGAGAATGTATATAAGTCGGCGAATGGCGGTGAAAATATCGAGAATCCGATGCTTTCCGATGGTATATCTTGTATGAGTTGTATGCAGTCGCCGAGGCGCATGTCGCACATTGATGTTGTGTATTGGCTGTCTCCTTCCATTTTCTTTAACTTAGGATGTTGAATAATATTGCGGCACATGGCCTTTGTCATGGCGGCTTGCATTTCGTTAAATGCTTTCTGTTTCTTATTGAATATATCGGGTATATTACCCATCGTATCGGTCGAGATAAGATAGATGTTTACAGTGTCCTTTTGGCCAAATCGGTAGGAACGTCGTATGCCTTGATATGTCGATTCAAAGGAGAAGTCTAATGAAGCGAATATCTGATTGTGGCAATTTTGATAGTTGAGTCCGAATTGTGCAATCTTTAGTTTGGTAATAAGAACGCGGAACTCGCCACGACCAAAAGCCAACAGCGTGTCCCTTTTGTAATCTTTCTTATCGCTGCCTTTAACTTCTACCGCATCGTGGATTGCTTTTAACAGATAACGCCCTTCCTCGTCATGGCCTATCCATACGATAAAGTTTTCGTCTGAGTTGTTTACGATTTCCGCAACCCTGTCAAGGCGTTCTTTATATGTGTTGCGAAGTTCTTTGTGGAAGTCTGTCGCATTTACAGCAGTATCATTGAACAAACGGCCATTGTCGCGTTTCGGAATTATAATTTCTTCGTTTATTATGTTCAGCGGAGGCAGGTCATATCCCTCGTCCGAATATCCGATGTCGCTTGGCTTATTAATCATAACAGCCCACGTAGATACAAAGTCCCAAAATGCCTGCTCGGCGTGGCCCTTTAATCTCCATTCGGACGTATTGCCGCCGTCGTGGACGAAATACATTGCAAGCATTTCGTTCCTCGTCATGACATTTAGGAACTCTGCATGATTGCAAAGCTCGGTCGTATCATTCGGCGACGGAGTAGCGGTACAGCATAATTTGTACGGCGTATCGCGGAATGTGTCGATTAGGTATTGGCGCGTCTTGCCGCCCGCACTTTTCATAATGCTGGACTCATCAAGCACTACGCCATCGAATAACCCGGTATATATATGTTCCAAGTTTTCATAGTTGGTGATATATATGCCGTTGTCAAGTTTGGTATTAATGTCGGTTTCGTCTAATTCTGTTACTATATACCCAAACTTCTCGCCCTCCTTTATTGTTTGGCCTACAACGCCGAGAGGAGCGATTATTATAACCGGCTTATTTGTGCGATTGATAACGTGTTTAGCCCATTCGAGCTGCTGTATGCTTTTACCAAGCCCACAATCCTCGAATAGTGCAAAACGGCCAACCTGTAATGCGCGTTTTACGCAAAACTTCTGAAAGTCGAACAGGTGCGGCGATAGAGCATCCTCGTTTATATCGAATCCGCTCTCGATTACTCGCACCTTTTTTGTTTCGAGAAAGTCTTTATATTCTTGTAAATTATCCATAGCGATTAGAAAGGGCGCGGCCGCGAATAGAGCCGCGCCCCATGATTGATTATTCCATTGATGTTCTTTGTGAGAATTGTCTGATGATTTCGTTAGCTGATTCTTCATTAACCATGTCGCCGTATTCGAGCGTTTTAAGGGTCATGGCTAATATTGCCTCGGCCCACGTTACACCATTCTTGAAACCTGTGCGATAAAATGCCGCTTCGCCCGATGACATGTATAAGTATTTGGTGCGTTTGGCAATCTCGTCCGTCATGTTTGGCGCGGGAGATTGATATTGGATTTCGGTCGGAACCATATGTTCGCCGTTCGCCTTATCGATATAAAATCCATGAGGCCGCACAACAACTTCAAGTTCGAGAGCATCAAGGATTTTTTCGATGTATTTCAGTGAAGCACTTCTGCGGTTATTCAGAAAAAGCGAAAGTGACGATTGGTTTATTCCGGTCATCTCCGCGAGTTCCTGATTGTTTATATTCTTCTTGCTGCGGTATTCGTCGAGTGCCGCAGCTAACTTACCTTGAAAGTCCATGGTTAGAGCCTTGCGATGTCGATAACCTTAGTGTATGAGAGTCGACCGGTGTAGCCTCGGCGAGCAAGCTCCTCCATCAGTTGACGCGGGGTATATCCGATTAGTGGATTGTCGCCCCCCCCAATTAGGAGTTTGTGCGCATCTCGCCTTTCTTTGGCTTGCTTGTTCTTGCAAGCCTTGCACTGGCTTTGGTGGCCATCTTTTGCAGCCCTATTACGCGAAAATTCTGTAATGGGCTTAGTTTCGCCGCACGTCGGGCAAAACTTAGTTTGCATTGTTTGAGTGATTGATTCTTCCATATTAGTAACTGTTAATATGATGTTGCAAAGTTGGTAATATTTTTGACTCCCATTTGTTAATAAAACAAAAATTTTTTCACTTTGGCGTACATGGCCCGAAATCGCGGAACGTCGAATGACAATCCCGTTGCAGTGGTGTAACCGAGTGAGTTAAGTTCGTCTACAATGGGGACAATGTTGGTTGTGCGGCATATTGCGCCATTCTTAGATTCGTAATTCCTTATGTAAAGAATGAAGTCTTTATTTGCGGTTACGGCCATTGCTTTTGCGCGGGCATTTTTTGCACGTACCTCACGGGCCTTTTCAAGAGCATCTTCACGTGTTGTGCCGGTATGCTTGCCGTATTCACTCGACCAAGAGCCTTCGCGCTTGCGTTTGGCGGCAAGAGCGGCCTTTGTGCGCATCCCGATTATCATTGCCTCACGTTCAGCAATGGCAAATAATAAAGTCAACGTGAACTTGTCTTGTGTAGGGCAATCGCAGAAATAAACATTGCCGTTCATTTCGTCATAGATTTGCAGAGCTTCCTTTGTTTCACGGAAACGATCTGTCTTGGCAATAATCAATGTTGCCCCCTCCGATTTTGCACGTTGCATAGCCTTTGCTAATTCTGTACAACATTCAAGTTCCGTACCAGTGTAGACTTCTTCATAATCGGCGACCAATTCGCCGCCCTCAAAGTCAATAAAGCCGTCGATGATGTCTTTTTGTGCTGCCATGCCTAAACCGCTACGTCCCTGCTTAAATGTAGACACACGACGCCATGATACAAATTTCTTTTTCTCTTTCATATTTGTTAGTCTTGTTTTATCTTCACTTTTCAGCATTTAATATTATTCCATTCCAGCCCACTGCGATAGCCTACCACCCATAGAATATCTATTAGCCTTAACAATAAAGAGAAAGTTCCTTGTTGCAAAGGTATATTTATCTGGGTTAAACATATGGACGAATGGAGCGTTGTCGTTAAAGAATCGGAGGCGTTTGGTGTGCTTAATAAGAAAGTCATGGACGGTAGCGAATTTGATAATCCTTTGAACCTTTTGTAAGCCCGCTTTAATCCGTTTGCCGATACCTTTAAGAGATATTCCGTTGTCCTTATATTTGAGTAGGTCACGACGGTTTGCGTCGAGGATTCTTTGCTCGCGTTCTTCTTTGGTCGCCGCCTCAGTTATCCAACGCTGCGCACAGGTATCACGCCAGCCACAACGCCGAGCAGTTCTAATAGCAGCCTTGCGGTCACTGATAGAAGCCGATGCACTTTTAATAGTAGCTATGGTTTGCTGTACGTAATCCTTGGAGCGTTGGATAAGAGCAACTAACAATGAGTATAAAGAATAGGCGATAGATTTAACTGAGTCGGCCACAACAACATCAAGGTTGATGTTACGTCGTTTAGAGTGCGAGGCAAGCGAGTTGAACACGATTGTGTTGTTGTTCTTGCCCGTGAATGATACCAGGCCCATGTCCTTCAATGTTTGGAGGTATGAGCGGCATGTCGATGCGTGCAAGCCGGTGATGTTGTGTAGCTTGTTGTACGACCAGTTAGGGATTGCCGATGCGGCGCATGTGCGTTTGATATAGACAGCCATTGCTATGGCCCTCACATTTTGAGTGCTTGTAATGATGTCTTTAAAAAGCGTGCGCCTAATTTGCATATACAAAAGAGAAAAAGATTGCAAGCTCGAGTTTTGTTATTAGCCGCCGTCCTCGCAATCTTTATTCTCTCTATTGACATATCTTCAATAGACCGTCACTTATATGTCGTTTCTTTTGCGGATTCAATTACATGAACAATAACGGCGGCTAGCTCGTTTTTGTTCTTTCTCGCCGCAAAATTATAACGACTTTTTGGATTATGCAAATTTTGCTGTCAAAAAATCTCGTCCTGTCAATCCATCGCTTCGCGTACACCGTCGATTACACGGGTGGAGAGGAAGTAAGAGCCAATCTTTTGAAAGGCCGTTCCTCTGCGAAACCCGAAGCCCATGAGTCTTTAGCTCATGGGTAGTTCACTCGGCCATTTCATAAATGGATGGCTCGCGTGTAACATTGTAGATAAAGTCGCCGCAGCGCACGAGAAGCGCATCCGGGCCACAAAAGAGGCGACGTATGCCCGTGATGGAGTAATTCTTGTGGTAACTCGAAAAGCGACCGAGGCGTAAACGGATGCCCTCATCGGTTGAGAGCCTTTTAACTTTTGGTGGTCTTGCCATAATTGTAAATGTTTAGGTGAGTGGTAGGAGGCGACGAATCGCCTCCCGAATCAAACAATAATAACACTTGACTACAACGTGTGGTTAGTCAACGTGGCCGGATGTGAGGTCATGCCCCACCATTACGACGGCCCATAATATTACGCATAATAAGAACATATATTTATTTTGATTGTTACCATAATTGAGCCTCCATTTGCTTTATTGTCTTTGTTTTCATCTTCTTTCCAGTTGTGCCGTGGGGTTGGTTAATACTATTTTGAATACTTGCGTTTGATACATTCGGACATAAATACATGAATATCGTAGGGTGTTTGCCTTATATGTTCTTCGCTTTTAGTGTCGCCGCGCCTTAGTGCTATTTGTACGCCTTTTTCAATCGCGGCGTGTTTGTCGGCTGCCGTCATTCCCCATATTGCCTTGCGGTCGCGGTAGTCAGCCCAGCCAACGAAAAAGCCAGTGCCGCCGTGATTGTTTCCCAACCCGAAGCAAGTAACACTATAATAAGGCTCGCCGGTACGCTCGTATGCCTCGCCGTCCACTATGATATAATTTTCGGCTCGTTTTGCGGCATCCTCTTTGTGCTGCCGTAACGTCCAGCTCCAATTATAGCCGGGAGGAATAAGCCGTTGCCAATTACATTGCGCGGCTGCCTGATTTAGCCAAAACGGGCGGTTGTCGTCGCGCTGGTTGGTTTCCATATATTGCGGTTGTCTGTCTTGTACTTGGCGGTAGAGTTTGCCGCGATAACTCCGCACCTTACGCGGCTCTCGGTCGTATTCGCTTACTACAAACGCAACGGGCGCGGCCTCGGCTGATACTTCGCGGATATTTATTTTTATCTCGCTTTCGCCCTCTTGTGGTCTTGGCTTGCGGCATCGTGGCGGCGTTACCATTTCAGTGTGATGTACTTTTATTGTCAGCTTCATAATATATCGTTTTTGCTTGTTTATTTCGTTTCTGAGCCGCTTTGCGCCCTCGGGTGATAACTTGTGCCACTGAGGGGCAAAGCGCGGAAATTGGGGCGGTTTAGGCGGTCGTTTTTACAACTTTATGGCTGTAAATTTGGGCGTCAAACTTTTTCGGCTTTTCCGAGCCGTCGGCCATTACGGTGTATTCTTTTGTTACTGGCCGGCCAAAACTTTCATACTCGACGCGGATAGTTAGATAATAATGATTGTTTACGAGTGCCACGGCGCCTATTACGTCATATTTGAGAGACGCCGACGGTTTGGTCATGTCTAACCGGATAGCGTAAAAGGCGCGCTTTCCGGCGAGTCCGGCGGTTGTTTGGGGGTCGCAGCTTGCAACCCACTCGCGTAAATCTTTGTTTTCGGTGTTCATGGGATTCGGCTCAAAGAAACCCACGACTTTAGTCGTTGGTAGCTTATTCTTTTGCTTTTAGTTTGTTTTGCTCCCGGCGCGGGAATCGAACCCGCGTTAACACCGTGCCGGGGAATAGGTAGATTTATTGAGAGAGGCCGAAGCCTCCCATATTATAGCTCTGCGATGTATTTTGCAAGGTCGATAAGTTCTACGCCGCATACATCGTCCATGTCGATGTGTATGTAGTATCCATTATTTTCGTTGAATACCTGAAGAGTAACACGTCCTTTGTCCTTCATCCATACAGACTCAACTACATTGTCGCCTACATAGATTTGGTCTTTATTCGTGTCGATGTTGACTTCATCTACGGAACACATGTAGTCCTGTATAAACCATCGGGCAGCTTCTGCCGCACGCCACATCGCGTTTTCATATTCGCGTGCGGTGTATTCCATCATTTGTTTAAGGTAGATATTCATTTCAGTTGTGGTGGTATATGTGTTGGAATACGTCTGCGCATTGGTGCGCATTTCTGTCATCTGTCTTATATAACTCCATTTCGTTGTAGTCACGGGAGTAATCTGTCAGAATTAGGTAACAATCATCATCGCTGAATACAAGCGATATTTCAGCACCGTTTTCAAGTGACTTGCAGAAAAAAGCTTTATTGTCTACGAATACGGCCTCATTGTCGCCGTCAGCGTCTTTGCCATCAAAAGATATATTGGTTATTTTCTCCAACCATACTTTTGTTGATTCAAATTCTTGTTTAGTCATTGTCGTTATTTAATTGGTTGTGAAGATGGCCGAAGTCATCTGTGTTTTTGAGATTGTTTAGCCTTTCGGTTCGTATTCTCCGTCAACTAACATGTAGTATTCTCGGTATTCGGGCCATAGTTCAAATGCTAATTCGTATGCTTCGCGTGAGCCTTCTTCAACGTCTATGGATAGTACGACATCACCTGCCTTATAGTGTTCCTCGCCCACGTTATACCCGGTGTTCTCGTCGGCATACATCCATTCAAGGGTGACTTCGGGGAATATCTCGGATAACTTCTCTGCGATACCGTCAGGCATCGACCACGGAGTTTTAAACTCCATAATGTTGCCATGTACATTAACCTCGCTTGCGTTCCATTTGCATCCCCATTTGTTGATGCAAAATTCATACCACGTAGGATAACCGTACTTTTGTATATTTTCTTTTTGCAGTGTTGTTTGTTTGCTGCTTAGTGGGCTACCACATATTGCATCGGTCAGGCTTTCCGGCACAGGGATAATGCGGTTAAAATCCACGTCCGATTTGTCGCTTTTAAGCGCATCAAGCACTTGCTTGACTTGCGCCTCAGTGCCATTTATAAGCACTCTGTTTTTAATCCAGTTTGGCATAGTTTATGAATTGGTTAATTGGTTGTGTAGAGGGTGTTTGCCCTCTAATTGTTTCACGTGGAACAATTATTTGACTTCGATATAATAGTGCGGGTATCGACCTCGTTCACTATCGCAATTATAATATTGAAATGCGTTCACCACCGAATCGAAGCTCGTTGTGCCATCCGGGGTTATCGGGCAGGCTGATTGCCACATCGAATCAAAACTAATGTTGCATGACTGCATAAATATCGTTTTGCCGTTATCATACACTTTGCGTGCGGTGGCCTTGTTTATGCGGCGGTACAATCGTCCGTCGACATGACTTCTAAATGTTTCCTGTTGCATAGTTTTATTTTTTAAGTTTTGCTTTTGAAAGCGGCCGCAGCCGCCCGTGTGAGATGGTTCAGAGATATATCTCGTAACCGCGTGGAAACGCTTTATAACATGTATTGAATACCCATTTGCCGATGTCTGTGAAGTCCTCGGCGAAAAATGATATTATGTCATCGCTTATAGGGCTGTACATGAATAAGCGGTGACACCCCAACATCCATCCATATTGGAATTGGAAGCATATCGGTATTTCGTGGTGGTCTGCGCTTGTAGCGATAAAGGAGTCCGCCACGTCATCGGGGTGTTCTTCAACCCATGTTTGGAGAGTGGCGAAAGCATCTCCTGAAACGACTCCATCCTGTTTAATTTTGATTCTCATAATCTTTTATTTTGTTGGTTCGTAGAGGGCGTTCGCAACGCCCTCCATAATTAGGCCATGACTGGTTCGATAGCTTTGACCGGCGAGCAATGCTCGTTCTTGATTTGTTCGAGGCCCGATTCACCGTAATAACCCCAACATGAATCAACGTCATCGCTATTTTCGTCCGTTTCAACCCATCCGTAGACCTCGCCATTGAGGTACGCTCCATAGGTTTCAATCTCACCGCGTAGCACATTTATGGCTCGCTCGATAGCATCGCCTGTTACCTGTTCAACGCCGTATTCGTTGCGCAGTCGCTTTTTGCTTACCATAGCAAAGAATCCGACACCCGAATCCCATTCGGCATGCGGAGTGCGGCCCACGAAACTTTCGAGGCTCAGTGCGATGCCCGAATGGTCGTACATGTACACCGGTACGATGATGTATTGCTCGGATAGCTCGTCATGATGCTCGGCCACATAGTCGAGGTCAAACGGCGATTCGTTCAGGTCGATGCGGCGGTGGTTCGATACCCATTGCCACATGTTATCCCATTCGCGAGGGCTTTCGGGGTATTCGTCAATGTAGACGTTTACATCGTGGCCCAAACTGTTAATGAATGATTCAATTTTGTACATAGCTATTGATATTTAGTTTTGTTATGTTTGGCAGGGGCTTGCGCCCCCGGATAATTCAATCGTCCATGTCGTTGTGTTCAGGCCTCATCGACTTCGCGTTGATTTTGTCAATCATCGGCCCGCCTAAATAATAAGCCAGTGCAAAGCTGCCGACAATGATTATAAAGTCGATGACCTCGATTGGCTGGTTAATCACTTCAATAAAGTGCATTGCGCCGAAGATACTCAGCACAACTGCAATAATTGCCTTTGTTACCATAGTTAGTTGTTGTTAGTGTTCGAGGATGGCCGAAGCCATATGACTTGTTAGATTCTAGTCAGAAACACGTCTCCCTCGTTGGTCCGTTTATAAATATCAAATACAGTCCAAAGGTGTTTCATACCCTCGTTGAGAGCGTAGTCGCAAGCGTCGTTGTACATAAGAAATTCGCGCTCGTTTATGATGACGCCGTTTCGCTTGATTTGTTTAACAATGTAGGTATCCATACTATTAGTTTATTAGTTCGTTGAGGGCCGAAGCCCTCAGCCTTAAAGGTCGAATACGGCCTCAATGAATGGCCTGTCAGACTCTATCCATGTCGGGGTGATTATCTGCGATGTCGTTTGAATCCTGTGCGCCAAGTGCATCCATCACATAACTAACCACCGATTCAAGCCTTTCTTTGCACGCCCGATGGCCTCTTTTAAATTCTTTTTGTTATTCATGTTGTCTTAATTTGGTTTGGCGAGGGGCTTTCGCCCCTCGATAGTTCACAGTCCGTATTCGTCCTCAAATTCGGGGATATATACGGGCATGTGGTCGATGTATATTGTTGATTCGCTCATGGCTCATCCGTTTATAAGTTCTTCTTCGTTTTCTTCCTCGTCCTCGATGGCGATGACGTGCTCCCATAGTTCGGGATGGTCGAATATTTCCTCTATGTAGTCGTTCGCGTAATTCTCCACCTGATACTTGGACGCACTTTCGAGGTTTCCGTATGCGTTGAATCGGATGTAATCGTCACTCCATGATTCGATTTTGCCAAAAAATGTAGCTCTTACAGCTTCCATTGGATTGTCCTCGAAGAATGTTTGGAAAAATTTCTCGTCGAACCCATACCACGCTTTTTCAGTGTCGTATTCTCTCAGATAGTCGAGATAAATGCGGCAACGTTCCGAGGCACTTAGTGCGTACCATTCCTCTTTAAATTCGTCTAATTTTGTCATGTTATTATTAGTTTTGGTTAGTTGTTTTGCGGAGGGCGGCAGCCCTCCATATATCAGGTAATTCGCATGTACCGGCGCACCTCGTCCGAGGCCAATCCGTATTCCTTGCGTATCTTTGTTATCTCTCTGCGATAGTCGGCCAAGTGCTCATTCCGATAGTTCGGCGTATCCCACCACCTATCTTCATTCAGTAGTTCATTGGCCTCACGGCATAACATCAGTCCATATTCTTTCGGAAATAGTTCGGCCATCGCAGCGCAATACGCCTTGCGGTCGTTCCATCGCCATTCGTAGGTGGTTTTGTGGCCTTTACCTCGTCCTTTGCTTTTGGTGTGCGTAGCCACATAACCGCCATATCGACGGCGCAGCGATTCGGGCGTAACTCGTTCCATCTCGCTTTCTGTGCAAAGGGCAAATCGGCGTTTCTCGGCGTCAAGCCCTTCATAAAATTGCAGTATTGTCATAATTCAATTAGTTTTGTCAATGTGGCCGCAGCTGCTTACGACCCAGCCAAAGTTCACTATTTGCGGCCTATGGCTCAATTATAGAGCCGTTGTTGTACGATTTGCCAATGTTCGATAGTCCCATCGGCGAATTTAAATTCATACTCCCTGCTGACGGGATTGGAACATTCGCCATCAGGATAGTCTTTTTTATACATTGCAAGTTCATGCTCAATTCGAGCGCAGGCACCAGCAAGGGATAGGTGATAGCTCACATTTGTTTCCTCGTCCCAATCGTAATACGGATCGATTGATTCGCCGTATTGATTTGTTTTGCGTAGGTAGCCAGTCGATGTGACTATAAGATAGATGTAATTCATTGTCCGTTTTAATTATGATTATACGACCGGGGCGGCACAATTCGCACCGCCCCACGCTTCGGGCCTGACGTCTGTTTATAGCCGCCCGAACGGCTCACACAAATTTTATTTGGCCGTTGTATTCAAGTGTTACGGCCTCTTGCGACATTTCACGCTTGATGGCCTCGCACAGTCCGAGTACCTCATCGAAATGCTCGCCGAATTGTTGCATGATTCGTTTACATTGACCGTCGATGGTACATAGATAGCTACTTTGCTATCGAGGTCAAATTTAAATTTCAGTTCTTTCATTGTTTGTTATTGTTTGATTCATTGTGACCCCGCCGAATGATTCGGCGGACGCACTAAGCCTGACACCTGTTTATACTCGCTCAGTCGAGTTTAGTCCACCTCGCAAAGATTTCCGTCGCAGTCCATCAGCACGTCGGTAACATTATTGTAAATGAGACCGGCAGTCCCATATCGGCGGGCAACTTTTTTTGCCTCCTTAAATGATTCGGTTGTATATACCTCCTCGGGGCAATAATATCCGTTTGTGCATAATACTGAGTATCTTTCTTTTTTCATATTCAGTTCGTTTTATTTGGTTAATGTGACCCCGACGGCTCGCACCGCCGGACGCTTCGGGCCTAACACGGTTTATACTCCCCCGAAGGAGTTCAGTCTGTCAAAAAATACTCGTCATCGTCGGGAAGAACAGACTCCGCCAGTTCGTAATTTAGACAGGGGTAGCGGCGAGGTTCGCCCCAATAGGCGCAATAGTATTTGAGAAAATTGGCCTCAGACTCTTTTACGGCAATATAAGCAGCCATGACTTCCGGCTTGTTTGATCCGTCAATATATGCGCTTACTCCCTCGGCTAATTCGTCGGCGAGTACGAGAAAGGCGCGTGCGGCGTCAATCATTGCGGAGCGCGTGGCTTCGTTATAGCCTAATTCATTTGCTTTCATAGTTCGGTTGCATTATTGGTTATTAGTGAACGGCGGAAGTTGTAAGCTCCCCGACTGCAATGGCTGTAATTCGCCTTTACAATCGGCATACGTGCGCCGCCCGGAGTTCGTCGCATAGGCACATAGTTCGCCCCTATGCGGATATAGTTCACCCATGACCGGTGAATCCACCGGCCACAGCGGAGTTATACCAATAACATAGTTAGTCCCATAGCACGCCCGCTCCCGGTTTTAGAGTTTTTCAGGGCGTAATTCACCCGTACTTCTGCAATTCATGCTAATTCTAACAATACCTCATCACCAATTCACGAGGGTTTGCCATTCACGCAAGTGCATAGTTAGTCCATTAAGGGCACAACTCCTTTATGCCTTGCGCTCCAGGCGCGGTGTAAGTGTTACATATCATATCGCTTGCTTGCCGCCGTTGCTGTGTGGCTGCATTGACAGCCTCAACCAGTCCCGCGTTATTTCCGTGTTAACGGTTTAACGCCCGACACACATTATTTGCCGTGTTAACGGCAATGTGAGCCGTGTGGCTCGCTTGCTCCAATCTATATCCGCCGCTCAGGCGGTCAATGTGCGCTGTGTCGTATTGACAGCGCAAAGGTACGCCGCCTTATTTTCCTATGCAAGCAATTTTGAAAAAAAGTGCATTTACATTAATATTTATTAAGATATGATTGAAATATTAGCAAAATATCTAAACACAATTTTACAATTACATACCTAAATTATAAAGAATGTTAACGGAAATGAAAATAATTGCGAAAATATTTGCAGGTTAGATAATGTGGTCGTAACTTTGCGTCAGAAAATCAAACATAACACTAATAACACTCAAAAACATTACTACAATGACAACCACAACAACCGCTAACAACATTGCAATGTCCGACTTCACAACCGCCGCCGTCCGGAAAAACGTCAATGCCGCTGTTAAGGCTATCGAAAAAAGATCCGACGTCGCAAAGGGTTACACCGCGTCATGGGGTGGCGCTATCCGCTGGGCATGCAATGCCAGTGAGGCCAACGGCAATGAGGGCGCAACCATCCGCGCGGCGCTCCGCCTTACAACAGACAGTAACAAGGCCGCACGCCGTGCCGCCGCACTACGCGCCGCAAAATATATGCCTTACTATGTATGTGAATCGGTCACAGGTGAGGACGGCACGACTCATGAGGAACGCAGGCCCGCCGCGCTCCGCCGCGTTGCTACACTTGATAACGGCGATAACGTCTATCAGGCCGTTATCATGACTGATTATACAATGGCCCTCATTGCCGCTGTGCGTAACCTGGCTGTAAATGATACAACTATATACGCAACGCTTGACGCCCGCCGCAAAGCTTTGACTGTTGTGGCCGCACCGACTGCCACGGACGCACAGCGCAAGCGAGCCACGGAGCGTGCCGCCGCGCTTGCCGCTGAAATATCATTGTTATTTGCCGCTCGGCACACACACGGAAAGGCACTTGCGCTCGACTCATACTACATTGGAAAAACAGCCGAAAATGCACACGTTGCAAACGATTCTGAATCCCTGCAGGTCGCTGCCGCTATTGAGGCAAACAAGCGTATTGCAAATGCCGCCATGGTGGCCGCAAAGGTGGCTCGCAAAGATACGGCCGCTGTGATTGCCGCTGAAAAAAAATCCGCTGTCCAGGCTGCAAAAGCAAAAGCCGAAAGAAAAACAGAATGCCTCCGGCGTGCCGCTGTCAAGGCTAGTAAGACCGCATAATAAGTCTCACAACTCTCTCTAATAATAAGCGTCTCCGGTTGTGAGACGCTTTTTTTTGCCGCAATGATAGTTCTTATCTTTGCTCCTGTCTTATATCATATCGTGCCTTATCTTGATACGGCTTTATTCAGCATTGTCAGGGGGACGTGGGGATATATCCTGGTTTATATAGCGGTATATGTGGTGTATTTTTGTGTGTGGCGTTTTTTGATAGGTAATTTATTGTTTGATAGGTTTTTTGGGAAGTTTAGTAAACGCCGCGGAAGGACAATTTTGTGCCTAACTTGCATAATAACAGCACTTTATGTGCTGTCT
>ENA-OZWP01000011-OZWP01000011.1-human-gut-metagenome-genome-assembly--contig:-NODE-11-length-48014-cov-7.694614_pt1 | contig 48014 bp, 32 predicted proteins | sample MGYA00243535_ERZ654081 | MGnify/ENA primary metagenome ERZ654081 (study PRJEB26926, sample SAMN06165119) | human gut metagenome | biome: ENVO:00009003; feature: ENVO:2100002; material: ENVO:00002003...
GACAGCAAAAAAAGGGTGCGTCACAGACTTATGACACACCCTCTAATTAATAATCAATAAGTTATAAAGATAAAGAAAGAGAGAGCGGAAGAATAGTACCCCCTTTATTTATAACTGAGACTCTGAGACTGAGACTCTCTGCTCATCCCGAATAAAAAAGCAGAAGTCTGCCAGCATCCCTGCCAGCAGACTCCTTTTCCATAAACCGAACCTAAATTTTACACTTTCTTTTTCTAGGAAATGCAATTACAATGTAAACCTAAATATAACCTATTACCTTGATGAAACTTCTAATACGCTTTTCTCTATTATAACGCTTTGCAAATGAATATTGTTATTTACTTTCGTTGTGGATTCATGATCGAACCCGCTATTCATTCTCACAAGATGCGTGCCAGAAAATGAGCAAATCGACTACTTCGCCTGATTATCAACCACTTATCATTTCTGTATCAAAAACAGAGAGTGGGGAAAATGGGGAATGAGTGGGGAAAAAATCCACAAAAAAATGAGGAATCCGTTCCAGATAACTTCCATTTTCCCCAAGAAACAGTTTTGTTTCACCCCGAATTCCGGATTTCTTTATTGCTTCAGATTCATTCCCAGACATACAAGAGAGCATGGTTACCCCAAAAGAAAGCACAAAAGCTAGAAAAATGAAACAGATATAATCCTCAAAAACGCTCCTTTTTGGAAGATATATCCCTTTTTCAAGTTATACGGAAGATTGATGATTACGTTAACCACCTGTTAATAAGCCTTTTAGAGGAAAGCCGATTAAAAAAATCTTCCAGATTCCAAATCTTCCAATTATTTTTTCTGCATATCCCTCCTACCTCTATTTTTATATATATTTATATATGTTATATATATAATTAACTAATAATCAATAAGTTATATGGCAGAAAGAAGTAAAGAAAAAGGACAAACGAAAAAGATGCATACCCTCTTAAAATTAATTGGAACAACTGGAATCTGGAAGATTTAGCAGGGTAACTGGAACGCTATCATTTCATTAACTATCTGATAATAAGCCTTCTAGGAAAAGAGGAAGCGTTCCAGTTCCAGTTGTTCCAATTATTTTTTCAGCATATCCCTTCTACCCCTATTTTTATATATATTTATATATATAATATATATAATTAATTAATAATCAATAAGTTATATAATACAAAGAAGTAAAAAAGGAGAACAAACAAAAGATGCATACCCACTCAAAATTAATTGGAACAACTGGAACAACTGGAACGCAGCCAACAGGAGCAAGCTAATTGGAACGCAGCCCCCAAGGAAATCCCCTTTTCTCTAGAAGGCAAGCCCAATCCATTTGCTTTTCACCTTAGGAACAGAAAATCATAGGAAAAACATTAAATTTCCTTAAACAAGCCACCTTCTAGGATTATTTCAAAGTATAGTTAGAAATATTTTCGTATCTTTGCAACCGAAAGTCCCTTGGAAAAGTGGCAGAACAGAGCAAAAAGTCCCTTGAAAAACGTGCATGAATTCAAGAAAAGTCCCTTGAAAAACGTGCACAGCATAAAGGGCAATACATCATAAATCATTAGAAAACAGATGTTTAAACGAAAAATCGAGAAATATCTCAAAGAATGGAAAAGTGATAAGCACAAAATGCCTCTCATCATCAAAGGATGTCGCCAATGCGGAAAGACATTCTCTGTACTCGATTTTGCCCATAAGAATTATGAGCATGTTGTGTATATTGACTTTTTCCAGCACCCAGAATACAAGTCGGTATTTGATGGTGGCCTGGACATCGATCTTCTCTGCATGACACTTTCTACCTTAATACCTGATGCCTATTTCGTATCGGGCAAGACCTGCATCATCTTTGACGAGATACAGGAATGCCCACGTGCTCGCACAGCCTTGAAATTCTTCAAGACTGATGGCAGATACGATGTCATCGGTACAGGTTCCCTGCTGGGAGTCAGCGGTTACCATACCAATGCTTCGTCAGAGGCTCCAATTCCTGTTGGTTACGAGACTATCATAGACATGTATCCAATGGATTTTGAGGAATGGCTCTGGGCAAATGGCATTAAGAAAATGACCATCGACTACCTGCATCGCTGCCTGGAAGAAAAGACTCCAGTACAAGAAGCCATCCACGAAAGAATGCGCCAACTGCTGCTGCATTATTGCATTGTTGGCGGAATGCCAAGAGCCGTGAGCGTATTTATGGAAACTCATAATATGCAAAACGTGCTACGGATGCAGCAAGCCATCATCGAAGAATACAAAGTAGATATGCTGAAATATGCTCCACAAGCAGACAAGTCGAGAATCAGAGAATGCTTCGAGTCAATTCCACGTCAACTGAGTAAGGAAAACAAGAAATTCGCATACGCCACAGTACGATCCAACGGAAGAGGACGTGACTATCAGGGCAGTTTGCAATGGATAGAAGATGCTGGCATTATCCGCCGTTGCTACAACCTGTCAGCGCCCGAACTTCCACTTGATGGCAACTCCATTCCCGACCAGTTTAAAGTTTACATGGCAGATACAGGGCTTTTCATCAGTATGCTCGAACCAGGAACGGCAGCTGACATTCTACAAGGCAATCTCTATGGATACAAGGGAGCCATTTTTGAAAATCTGGTAGCCGACATTTTTGGCAAGATGAATCGCAAACTCTATTATTTCCGCAAGGACTCGGGTTTGGAAATCGACTTTGTTACAAGATACGAAGGCAAATGCACGCTGGTAGAAGTAAAGGCGAGCAACGGAAACATTAAAAGTGCCAAGACCATCCTTTCGAACCCCGAAAAGTATCACGTATCTCAAGCCATCAAACTGGGAGATGTAAATGTGGGAACAGCCCCACAAACACTCATTCTTCCCCTCTACATGGCTTTTCTGCTGAAAAACAAATAATCTTCGTTAAAATATCGGAATCCTAAGAATAATCCCGACAGAAATGATTAATTTTGCAAATAAAAACAGAATACTGTAGATAAATGCAGAGGATAACGCATAAGAGAATCAGGATTTCCTGGCTGCTGCTATTGGTTTACCTGCCGATGCTGCTGGCCATTACGTTTCACCATCATGGTGAAGCGCAGGGAACTCATGCTGATTTCTATTGTGCCGATTGTGCCCATCATGTTCATCACGACGGGCATCTGACAGCCCTGCAGAATACCATGCACGACTGTGTGCTTTGCCAATTGCAAAGCACTCCTTATCTGGCTCCATCCCTCGTGGTTTGGGTTGCCATCGCCGTGCTCCATCTCTCCCCTCGCCGTGCCTTCTGCTCTCCTTGTCTGTGCAGGGCGAAGGGGGTAAAATCTACCCGTGCTCCACCTTATTCTCTGTTTTTATAAATAACTGAATATTAACAGAATAAGGTAACAAATAACATAATGAGAACAATATTGAAATCAATATTGCTGATGAGCCTGTGCTCATCGGCAACAGCCCCTGCTATGGCTATAAAAAGAGCAAATCATGATAAGAAGGAAGCAAACATTCATGAAGAGGAAGCAAGCGATTCTACCAGACACCAGCCGCTGACGGAATCGGGCGTGAAACTGAACGAAGTGGTGGTAACAGGCTTGACGGGCAGCCAGAAACTGAAGCAATCGCCGGCACCTATCTCCTTCATTTCTGCCCGCCAGCTCGAAATGCAACCTTCTACCAACATCATCGACGCCATCGCCCACCAGCCAGGCGTTTCGCAGATTACCACGGGAAGCGGAATTTCAAAGCCCGTAATCCGTGGCCTGGGCTATAACCGCGTGGTAGTGGTAAACGATGGAATCAGACAGGAAGGACAGCAATGGGGCGATGAACACGGAATAGAAATCGCCCCCGCTTCGGTTCATTCCGTAGAGATTCTGAAAGGTCCGGCAAGCCTCATGTATGGCTCAGATGCGATGGCAGGCGTCCTCATCTTCCACTCCGCTCCTACCCTTGCCAAGGGCGACATGAGAGCAAATTTCTCAACGGGTTATCAAACCAACAACGGACTTTTTGATTATTCGCTCAACTTTGCCGGCAACCAGGGCGGATTTGTATGGAACACCCGCTACAGCGGAAAGATGGCGCATGCCTACAAGAATAAATACGATGGTTATGTATTCGGTTCATCACTCAGAGAGCAGGCATTCTCGCAGCTTCTAGGCTGGAACTACCGCCAGGGGCATTCGCATCTCACACTCGATTATTATCATCTCACTCCAGGCATCGTAGAGGGAGAAAGAGATGAGAAAACGGGCGAACTGGAAATTCCGGAAGGCTACGATGCCAAGAGTTACGGCAAGCCGATGCCTTATCAGCAGATTCATCATTACAAGGCTGTACTTGATAATTCCTGGTTCCTGGGCGACGGCAATCTGAAGTTCCTCCTGGGTTATCAGCAGAACCGCCGTCAGGAGTTTGAGGAGGAAGAGAATCCGAAGGAATGCGGACTCGATTTCATGCTCCATACCATGAATTACGACCTGCATTATCTCTCGCCGGAAATGAATGGCTGGAAGTTCTCTACGGGCATCAACGGCATGTGGCAGCAGTCGATCAATAAAGGTTCTGAATTTCTGATTCCAGCCTATCATCTCTTCGATTATGGTGTATTTGCCACGGTGAGCAAGGAGATAGGCAAACTGAACCTGAGCGGCGGCATCAGATACGATCATCGCCATCTGCACAGCGAGGCTTTGAGAGAAGAGGATGATGCAGAATCGCATCGTTCTGAATCGAATGATTCTTTCCGCTTCCAGGCCTTTAAGCGCAGCTTTGAAGGAGTAACCGGAAGCATCGGATTGGCTTATGAAATCCTGCCCGATTTCAATCTGAAGCTGAACCTGGCAAGAGGATTCCGTGCTCCAAACATCAGCGAATTATCATCGAATGGTGTGCACGAGGGAACCCAGCGATACGAATTGGGAAATACCAGTCTGAAGCCGGAAAACAGCTGGCAATTCGACCTTGGTCTGGATTATTCTTCGCCTATCATTTCGGCAGAGCTCTCGCTGTTTGCCAATCGCATCAACCATTACATCTATAGCGAGAAGTTGGCAGATAAGAACAATCAGCCAGTCCTCATCGACGACACGCCAGCCTATCAGTTTACTTCGGGCGACACCCGCATTCTGGGTGGTGAGGCGAGCATCGACATCCACCCTGTGGAGCATCTGCATATCGGCAACACCTTCTCGTATGTCAACTCGGTTCAGTTGCATCAGCCATCCGAATCAAAGTATCTGCCATTCACCCCAGCCCCTCGCTGGGTTTCGGATGTAAGGTATGAGTTTGTCTGCGACGGCAAGACTTTCGACCATCTCTTCGTTAAGCTGCAGATGGATTGCAATCTTCGCCAGAACCATTATTTCGCAGCCAACAATACGGAGACCGCTACGCCATCGTACACCTTATTAAATATGTATGCCGGTACCGACGTGAAGCTCCATGGCAAGCGCCTTCTCTCGCTCTATCTTTCGGGCGAGAACCTTACCAACCGTGCTTACCAGAACCACCTGAGCCGTCTGAAGTATCTTGACGTAAACCAGGTTACAGGCAGAAGAGGCGTTTACAATATGGGCCGCAACTTCAGTATAAAGATAGTGGTTCCGATAGAGCTGTAACTCCCCTTTTGGAATAAGTAATTCCCATTTTAGGATAAGCAATTCCTCATCAGGAATCAGAATTTTGAATAAACAAGTGCCGATAAGGATGCCAAAAGCTGCCGGAAAAGCAACTTTTGGCGCCATTATCGGCATTTTTTCGTCTAATTATTAGACAAACATTACCACTTTTCTATGATATTTCGTAACTTTGCACCATGATTAAGAAACAAGGAACGATATTGATTGTTGATGACAACCGCAACATTCTTACTACGGTAAGGATGCTGCTGGAACCCATATTCGATGGCATCATCACCATCGCCAACCCTAACTCCATCCCAGCCAAACTGAGAGAGGAGCACCCCGACGTGGTGCTGCTCGACATGAACTTCTCCAGCGGAATCAATTCGGGAAACGAGGGACTGTACTGGCTCAGGGAAATCAAGAGCCTCAGCCCGAAAACCGAAGTGGTGCTCTTTACCGCCTACGCCGACATCCAACTTGCCGTAACAGGCATCAAGGAAGGTGCCGCCGACTTCATCGTGAAGCCTTTTGAAAACGAGAAGATGATCCGTACGCTGGTAGAGGCTAGGGATAAGAACAGGGCTGTGGATAACGTTATTAACAGGAATGGTGGAAAACCGGGTGGAAAAGATGCACAAAGCGCTATGTATTGGGGAGATAGCGAAGTTATGAACAATTTGAGAAGCATTGTGGAAAAAGTTTCCGCAACCGATGCAAACATCCTCATTACGGGCGAAAACGGAACAGGTAAAGAGGTGTTAGCCAACGAGATACATCGTTTATCCACAAGATGTGGAAAAAAAATGCTGCCTGTGGATATGGGAGCCATTACGGAAACCCTTTTCGAGAGCGAACTCTTCGGTCATGTGAAGGGTGCTTTTACCGATGCCAAAGTGGATAAACCGGGCAAGTTTGAGCTTGCCGACGGCAGTACCATCTTCCTGGATGAGATAGGAAACCTATCCTACAGTCTTCAGGCAAAACTCCTTACCGCCCTGCAACGCAGAAGCATCGTAAGAGTGGGCGGAAGTAAGCAGATTCCCATCAACGTACGACTGGTTTGCGCCACCAACCGCAACCTGCAGCAGATGGTAAACGATGGCGAATTCAGAGAGGATCTGCTCTATCGCATCAATACCATCCATCTGGAATTGCCTGCCCTGAGACAGAGGAAATCAGACATCGTTCCGCTGGCAGAAAGATTCCTCCATCAATATGGCGATTTATATAATAAGTTGAATCTCCGTTTTTCGGAAGAGGCTGAGAAAAAACTTACCAGTTTGCCTTGGTACGGAAACATCCGTGAACTCCAGCACGCCATCGAGAAAGCCGTAATTCTGTCTGATGGCGGAATGATTTCTGCCGAAGATATTGACGGCGGAAACCAGCAGAAAAGAGAGAAGCCCCTGGAAGAGGTTCAGACGCTCGACGAGATGGAAAGCCGAATGATAGAGAAAACCATCAGGGAATGTGAAGGAAATCTGTCGGTGGTAGCCGCAAGACTGGGCATTTCCCGCCAGACGCTTTACAATAAGATTAAGCGATACGGGTTATGAATTTAGGCACGGATTACACAGATTACACGGATTTTTAGTTATCAGATGAATAATCAGTTAGCAATCATCGTTTTATTGGTGATTTTGGTAGTTTTAGTAGCAGTCAACATCTGGCTCTACCGCCACTATCGCCGGAACATCAAAAAGGTAACCTTCCTTTTTGATGCGATAGATAATGGGGATTTCTCCTTCAACTTTCCTACGGAGAAGAGGTTTAAGGAAGATAATATTCTACACCAGTCCCTCAACCGCATCAAGCTCTTCCTGCAACATACGAGAGAGGAGCAGATGGATCGGGAGAAATATTACGAGCAGATCCTGAATGCGGTGGATACGGGAATCCTGGTGGTGGATAGCCACGACAACATCCTGCAGCACAACCAGGCAGCCCTCCGGTTGCTTGATACGGATGTGCTTACCCACATGAACCAGGTAAAAGAGAAACTGAAGGATGAACACCTGGCAAAGCATGAGACGCAAGCCATGCTGAAAGACAAGCACGTGCGCATCATCGCCCTGAGCGACGTGAGCCACGAGCTGAGCAATCAGGAAGTGGATTCTTGGATCAAACTGATTCGTGTGCTGACCCATGAAATCATGAATACCATCACGCCGGTTACTTCGCTGAGCGAAACTCTGCTTACCCGGGTTACAGAGGATAAAGACCTGAAGCAAGGCTTGGAAACCATCCACAAAACAGGAACCGAACTGTTGGCTTTCGTCAACAACTATCGCCGTTTTACCCATGTTCCCCAGCCTCAGCCTGCTCTCTTCTATGTGGAACCATTCCTGGAAAGAATGGCGTTGCTCTGCAACCACGAAGTAGAGATTTCGGTTTCTCCTAAGGATTTGCTGACCTACGCCGATGAGAGCCTCCTCTCTCACGTGGTAACGAATCTTCTGAAGAATGCCGTAGAAGCTTTCAGGGAAAAGGAAAGAGAAGACAAGCAGGAATGCCGCTCCGCGGATTGCAAATCCGCGGCAAGCAAGAAGGCATTTATCCGTCTCAAAGCCTACGCCAACACCCAGGAATCCATCATCATCGACGTGAGCAACAACGCTGGTCTCATCCCCGAAGATGTAGCCTCCCACATTTTCATCCCGTTCTTCACCACGAAGCCGGAAGGAAGCGGAATCGGTCTCTCCCTCTCCCGCCAGATCATGCGAGTAAGCGGCGGCAGCCTCTCGCTCCATCAGGACAAGGCACAGGGAATCACCACCTTCCGCATCATCATCCCATAAAAAAGTATAATTTTGGGGAGGAAAGTTTGGCACTTTCGCTTTTTTACCATATCTTTGCCATTATAAAAGATTAAGCTTATGTCAACAGACGATAAGACCATATTAAAGATAAAAGATATAGCTAAATCTGCTATTCCTTCAGGAAGCAAGGCTATATTGTATGGATCAAGAGCGAGAGGTGATGCTCGCAACGATTCAGACTGGGACATTCTTATCCTTTTAGACAAAGACAAACTGGAACAAACAGACTATGACAAAGTAAGTTACCCGTTTGTCTTGTTAGGTTGCGACCTCGGCACAGAAATCAATCCCATTCTTTACACAAAGAAAGAATGGGAATCGTATAGCTTCACCCCTTTTTACGAGAATGTAAATCGAGACGGCATTAGTTTAATATAAAAGTTATGGATCAAGTAAAAAACATATTAAAGTTTGTCAAATAATTACTTACAGAAGATTATGGCATTCGAAAAGGAAATCAAGGAATACGAGGATTTGAGACGCAAATATCAAACCCTTATCATCAATAAAATGGATAGAGAAGAGTACATCAAATATAATGAAGTACTCTTCTCTACCCATTCGTGCGCCATTGAAGGCAACTCATTCTCCGTAGATGATACCCGGGAACTGAAGGAGAAAGGTCTGGGGATGATTCCTGCCGGAAAGACTCTCTTCGAGGCTTTCGAAATGCTTGACCACTTCGAAGCCTTTGAGTACATGATGCAAAACACGCAGCATCCACTCGACGAGAATCTTCTGAAAGAAATCAACAGGCGGGTTACCAGCCATACGCTTTCCTACCGTTCCCCAGAAGCTATTCCGGGCGAATACACCACCACGGACATGGCTGCAGGCGATACGGTATTTGGCGACCACGAAGAACTCATCGCCAGAGTTCCCAAGCTGTTGGAATCTACCGAAAAAGCCATCGTTTCGGCTGCCGTTCATCCCATGATTCTTGCCGCCCGTTTTCATGGCTTCTACGAATATCTTCATCCGTTCCGTGATGGGAATGGAAGAACAGGACGACTCATCAGCAACTACATTCTCTTAAGATTGAATCATCCTCTCCTCATCATCCCATCCGAAGCCCGACAGGAATACATTTCTGCCCTCCGCATGATTCGTACGGAAGCAACCGACGAGCACCTCATCCGCTTCTTCTTCAAGATGGCAATACAGAGAATGGAAGAAGAGCTGAAGCAGAAAGAGGCCAATACCAAGCGATTTATGACTTTTCTCTTCTAATATGGTCAAACATTTTACGGATTTCGGCATATTCGCACTAAAACATTTTGCGGATTTCGGCAAAAGTCTTATTCGACTACACGTAAATCACTAATTATAAGCGAAATACGTTTTCTTTGAAATTTTACTCATCCACTATCTGTCCATCAAACAGGCGGATGGTGCGATGGGCTATCTTGGCATCATGCTCATTATGCGTTACCATGACGATGGTGGTGCCCTCGTGGTTCAGCTCGGTAAGCAGATGCATCACCTCGGCTCCATTCTTGGAATCAAGGTTACCCGTAGGCTCATCGGCTAGGATGAGCTTCGGACCAAAGACCACGGCACGGGCGATAGCTACTCGCTGCTGCTGACCACCCGAAAGCTGGTGAGGGAAGTGCTTGGCACGATGGCTGATGGCCATTCGCTTCATAATTGCCTGCACCTTTGCCTTGCGCTCCGCCTTCGGAATGTTGAGGTAGGTAAGAGGAAGCTCGATGTTCTCCTCTACATTCAATTCATCTATCAGATTGAAGCTCTGGAACACAAAACCGATTTCTCCCTTTCTCACATCCGTGCGCTCCTTTTCCTTCAAGTTTGCCACCTCGTGATTACCCAGGAAATATTTTCCCGAAGTTGGGTTGTCGAGCAAACCGAGAATGTTGAGCAAGGTGGATTTGCCACAACCGGATGGTCCCATAATGGCGACAAACTCGCCGTCTTCTACTGTGAAAGATACGTTATTTAAAGCAATCGTCTCCACATCTTCTGTGCGGAATGACTTGCAAAGATTCTCTACTTTTATCATTTTGTTCAATGTTAAGTGTTAAATGTTGAATGTTAAATTTGGGCATACGCCCTTAAATCTGTGTCATCTAAATTTGCGGGAGACTTATTCATCCTTGAGATATTTCACCGGATTACTGTTAGCCACTTTGTAGCAGTTGATGACGACGGAAAGCCCGATGATGACGAGCAAGATGATGGTAACGCCGATAAACAGCAAAGGCGTCATCGTAATCTTCTCGCTAAACGACATCAGCCATTGTCTGGCTATCAGCCAAGCCCCCAAGTCGCCCACGATGATGCAAGGCAAGGCTATCTTTATGATGTCCTTTAGGAAGATGCGAAGAATATCCTTCACCTTCGCTCCGTTCACCTTTCTGATTGCAATCTCCTTGCGGCGGCGATTCACCTCATCACTCGTATAACCCACCAATCCGAAGAGGGCGATAATCATCGTTACGATGCCGGCTACCAGGATTCCGTTGCGGAAATTAAGCTGGGAAGCATACTGGTTAGCCAATTCAGAAACATAACTTTTCACGATGACCTTATTGTTCGGATACATCGCCTGCACCTTCGATTGCAACTCCGACAACGATTCATCCTTCAGTTCATTAAACTTAACCAACATGTAGTAAGCCGTCTTGGCTGAATAGAAATACAAATCTGGAAATTCATTCATACCATCACCCCCGGTTTCCACAGCACCCCAGCGAATATTCCTGCACACGCCACAAATGGTAAAGATATTATTATCATGTCCCGTACAGGTAATTTGCTTGCCAACTACGCCATCCTTCCAATGCCACGTTTTGATGAGTTTCTCAGCACCTCGTTCATCAATAATTACCTGTCGGCAACTGTCATTTCTTTCCGTAAAGAAAGAACCCTGAACGATAGGAATATTCATCATCTTGAAGAAATTGTCGTCCACTCCCGACATCTCCATGATATTAAAGGTATTCTTCTCGTCGCCAGGTACTCCAACCATATTTCCACTACGATCATACCCATCGAGCGGAACATTAAAAGTCGAACTGCAATCCTTGACATTCGGCATCCGTCTGATTTCTGCCAGACATTGGTTGCGCTGGTCTCTATTGCTGGCATCTATCGAAACAATCGCTACATGATCGTAATCATACCCAGGATTGAGCCCCAACATCAGCTGGTATTGACCATTCACGATGTAAAGCAAACTGAACAGCAAACCAGAGATAACGAACTGGATGCCCAGCAAACCAAGTTTCCATCGGTTGCGATTCTCATTATAGCCACGGAAAGCGATGGCTACAGGAATCTTGTTGTAAAGCCAACCAGGCAACAAGCCGCCAACCAGCAGTACCAGAATACAGATAGCCACCAATATCCAACTGCCACGATTAAGTACCAACGTGCTTACCGGAGCAGAGAGGAAGTTTTCGATGGTTCCCTTGCAAAGGAATACAAGACCTGCAGCAAGAACAACCGACAGCCCCACATGCACCAAAGCCTCAGAGAAAATGATGGCATGAATGTTCTTCGATTCGGCACCATAGCACTTACGGACAGCCATTTCGCGAGAACGACCCACGAGATTTCCCACGATGATAAGCAGATAGTTCATCACAGAAGTGAAGAGGAGGACAAAAGCGATAATTCCCATAATCCATCCCATCTTCTTGATATAAGGATTTTGGGTGTAAACATCGCTCAATACCGTGAAATCATAGTTCAGTTCTATTCCCATATTCTTCATCTCCTTCAAAGGGAAATGATCCTCTCGCATCTTATTCACGTAAGGCTTGAGTTCTTTTGCCTCATGCCCCTTTGCCAACCGGATGTAGGACCTATAGGAATCATTTCCCACCCATTGGCCTCTGCCATCGTAGGAATATACGTATGGCACACTACACCTCGACAGAATCATCTGCGTACCATGAAAGGAAGAACCCCAGGGAAACGCTTCGAAAACACCATAGATGGTAAAAGTGGTTCCCGGATAATTAGAAAGCGTGAAATGCTTACCTACAACATTACCGCCAATTTTTGCTGCCGTTTCTGAATCGATGATACAGGATAAGGGTTGGGATAGAATCTGTTTAGCCTTGCCTATCAATATCTTCTGTGGAAAGACATCAAAGAAACAACTGTCTGCCATCCTGATATTGGCAGAAATGATGTTCTGGTCTTCCATCTTGCATTGGGCATCATCATAAAAATAGTGAGTACTGGTAGCAGCTTCCACCATAGGCGCATATTGCTTTACACCTTGGGCGGTGGCTCCTGAAGTATTGGTAAACTCCATGGTTTCGCCATGGTTAGTACCCACTTCTGAAATCTGATACGTCCTTTCCCATCCTGGGAAATACGTATCGTAAGTCTGCTCAAAATAAATCTCGGCAATAATTACCGAACTGATTGCCAATCCGAGCGCCAGACACAAGATCTTCACGAAATTGTGCTGGCCTCTTCGAGGCAGATTTTTGAATGCGTTAATAATATGATTCATATCAAATATCCTGTTTCAAGGGCGTTAGCCCAATTTATCACTAATCACTACTAACTAATCACTACTAATTAAAAACTAATACATCATTATCCTTATAGGCTTCGTAGCCACTAACGATAACCTGCTCGCCCGGCTCCAAGCCCTCAATCACCTCATAATACTGAGGATTCTGGCGACCGATGGTTATCTTTCGGCGATAAGCCTTCTTGCCACTCTTGTCTAATACGAAGATCCATTGACCGCCCGTTACACTATAAAACGTGCCTTTAGGGATAATTATTGCCTGCTTCGACTGACCGAGCTGCAAATCTACATAATAAGTCTGACCGGTTCGGATATTGCCAGGGCGAACGCCTTTGAAGATGAAGTCGATGCGGAACCTGCCGTCTCTTACCTCGGGATAAACCTTGCGAACCTGCAGGAGATAATGCTTACCATTCTGGTCGAAGGTAGCAGTAAGTCCCGGTTTTACCCGGTCGATGTAATGCTCATCCACCTGCGCCTGCACCTTGAAATCGCTGAGGTCGTTGATGACTCCTATCTTCTGTCCAGCAGAAATGCTCTGTCCCAGTTCCACATCGAGCAAGCCGATTTCTCCCGAAATGGTGCTGCGGATGTTCAGCTTCTCCTTGCGCTGGCGAACCAGCTGCACATTCTTCTGCATGGCTTCCAGATTATCACCCATCTGATCCATCTGCGAACGGCGGAGCTGTGCATCCTTCTTCAATCGCTTGCTGATGAGCGTATGCTTCTTGACGGCAAGGTCGTAATCTTCCTTAGCCTTCAGATACTCCTCGCGCGAATTGAGTTCTTCCTTGTGCAACGCCTCCTGATGCTGATAGGAACGGCGCTTGGTAATGACATCCTGCGAAAGCGACAGTTCCTCGTTGCTGTTGTTCAGACGGTCCTGCTCCATCGAAATCTGGGTATTGCGAAGCATGTCCTGCTTTTCGGCAAGTTCGCTTTCGGCATTCAGAATCTCCAGGTCGAGATTCGAATTGCTCAGTTTCACGATCACATCGCCCTTGTTCACGTGGGCACCTTCATCCACCACTTTCTCCAGAACGATACCGCCTTCCTCGGAACTGATCTGTACCACGGAGATAGGAACCACCTGTCCATCCACCGAAACATAATCGTTGAACTGCGCCTTCTCCACGGTTCCGATGCTCAATCCCTTCCTGTCCACCTTCAGGGTGGAAGAGAAATTGCTCAATCCCAACCAAATGAGGACTGCGATCAAAACCGCTCCTCCGCCAATCCATGCCCAGTACTTGCGAGGCACGAGATATTTTTTCTTTTCTATCTTTATATCCATAATTTAAGTGAAGAGTGAAGAACGAAAAGTGAAGAATTCACTTGCATTCTCCAGGTTTATTTAATTAAATTTTCTCCCTGATAATAAGCAACCAATCTCTGTTTGATGATAAGCAGCAACTGCATCTGAAGTTCCTTGATTCTGCTTTCCAGAAGCGTTTGGGCTGCGGTATGAAGATCGAAGGTGGAAAGCATTCCTTCCTCAAACTTCCGGCTAGACATGTGATAGGCGAGCGAATCAGAGACCACCTTCTTCTGCATCTGATGCAACTCCTTGGCGTAACCCTCTGCATCCATTACCGCCTGGGCTATCTGGTCGTGAAGCTTGCGACGGGTTTCCTCCAGGTTCACCTGCGCCAGTTGCCAGTCGTTGCGTGCCTTCTTCACGCTGTGCCAGCGGTCACTATTATAAATAGGTATGGAAAGGGTCAATGCGAGGTATTCGCCCTGGTTGTTGCGAAACTGCGAGGCAAACCCATCGTATTGCCCTTTCTGAGAGAGATTCTTATAATAATTGGTAGAAATGCCGCCACCGAGAGAGATTGATGGCAGCAATCTGCCTTTTGCTATCTTGTAATCATACCGTGCCCGCTCCACTTCGTATTCTGCCGACTTCAAATCGGGAGAAATATGCTGGAAGCCCTGGTAAACGGTTTCGTAGTTTACTCCAGATTCAGAAACCTCCTCATATCCAGTCTTTAACTTCAGATTTCGCTCCTCAACTATCTGGATTTTCTGTCCCCCTTCAATCTGGATTTTTGGTTCCTCATTAATCTGGATTTTCAGCTCTCCATCCACCGGAAAATTCATCGCCGATTTCAAGGCTAGCAGACTCTGTTTTGCCACATTCTCCTGATGCGTAAGATTGTATTCATCTTCTGCCACCTGCGATTCCATCTGCACCACATCCGGTCGGCCTTTCTCGCCCAGTTCATACAGGCGCTTCATCTTAGCCAGCATCCGCTTACTTTCGTTCAGTTTCTCGCTTGCTATCCGAATACTTGCCTCAGCATAGGCAGCATCCACATATTTCTGCATCACGTCGATGGCTCTATCGTCCTGAATCTTCTGCATCGCCGTGGCAGAATAATCCCGGCTCAACTTAGCCTGCTTCAAGGCGTTGATGGTGGCGAAACCATCGAAGACATTCAGTTCGGCATAAAGCTGATAGTAGTTGTTGAATGTCGTTACATTATTATAAGTATTGGTTTCCGGGTCGATGTTTCGTCCCCAGGCATACTGTCCTTGCACGCCTCCCGTTACGGTAGGCAGGAATCCTGCCACAGCATGCTGGTAATCCTGCTTGCGCTGGCGGGCGTTAACCACCTCCCGCTTCACTTCCGTGGCGTGCTCCACGGCGTATTTCATGCAGTCGTCAAGGCTCCAGCTCTGTGCCGAGACGCCAGCCGCCCAGACCAACCATCCTATCAATATTCCTATTCTTTTCATAATCTTCTTCATTTTGGTATGATAAGGACAAGAGCCGTGCCAAAACAGCATTTCTCCTGATAATCAAGCCATTATATAAAATTCCTCATTAAACAAACTGTCCAACAATTAGACACCACCGTCTAATTGTTGGACAGAAAACCGCAGATTAAAGCTAAATACTCTTCACTCTTCACCTTTCGGCCGGGAACCCCTGTGTTTATCGGCATTCCGAGGGGTGAAGAGTTCTTTTCATCTCTTCACCCACTCTTCACCACTCTTCACCACTCTGTTTTGGAGGATTTGCAAACCGCTAAGAGAATTGGCGCAAGATACGCCTGAAGGGTGAAGAGTGGTGAAGAGTAGGTGAAGAGTGCCCGAATACTCTTCACCCCTCGGAATGCCGATAAACACAGGGGATTCGGGGCTTTTGGTGAAGAGTGAAGAGTATTTGGCAGAAAGCCTATACGAAAACAAAATAAAGGAGGTTTCGATAACTGTTCCAGTAAAACAGCCGACTAGCGACAAATGCGCTAGTCGGCTGTTTGCAGTTTGCCAGTTGGCTGTTTATATTTTGCCAGTTGGCTATTTCCGGTTCTCGCATCAATCATCGCAAGTACTTACATCGACTATCGTAAGTACTTGCATTGACTATCGTAAGTACTTGCGTTAAAGAACGATATCAGTTATTTAAACAAATCATCCATTGTAACGACACTTTGTACCCGACCGGCATATTCGTTGAACTTAAGCCCATAAGTAGTAACCAATGTAAGATGCAAGGAACTCCTGCATTTCGTTTCTTCAGCAAACGTACTCAGTTTATGGCGCAGATTCTTGTCATAAGCAGCATTAATGGAGAAATCATCCTCACAGAATTTCATTTCACAAACATTGATGATACGGTCGGCTCTGTCAATAATCATATCTATCTGCGCACCATCTTTCTCTTTTCTGCTTTTCCAGGGACTCGCCTCTGTCTGCACTCCACTAATACCTAGCGCCTGCTTGATTTGTGGCAGATGATAATAGCAAAGAGATTCAAAGGTAAAACCTCGCCATGCTGTCAGCTCAGGTGTCAGCAGGTTGTCTTGCCAGAAATGCGGATTTGTCGTCTTTCTGCCATCTATGAATGACAAATAGAATTTGCTGTAGAAATCTGTCAGACGGAAATATACCTCACGCTTGGGATAATCATACTTAACATACGATGTTATGAAATCACTCACTTCGAGTGATTTTAATGTAGCTGAAAGTCCACCGCCATCAGGCATTTTTGTAAGCGAAACGATTTCTTTTCGCGTATATCCCTGTCTTTTTTGAGCCAGAAGGCGCACGATAGTCATGCAATCCTCCGCATTAGTAAAGAGAGAAGAATAGAGGCGGTCGAACTCTAAACCGAGTTTGGCTGCAGGTTCGAAGAAAAGCCTGTCCATATTCTGAGCCAGACTTTTGCCTTTCTGCAGCATGGAAATATAATAAGGAATGCCACCTGTAGCCATATAACATTGTATCTGGTCGAACTTAGACATCACGATGTTGTTAGCCTGATAGTATTCTTCGCATTCGCCCAACGTAAACGGGCGCAACTTGATTTCATCAGTTGTGCGATCAAACAAACCGCCTTTGTTGTTTAATAGCTTGTCTGAAATCCATGACGTGGCAGAGCCGCAGACGATAAGCATGATATTCTGCTTTCCTGCAGCCCATCCATTCCAAAAATGCTCTAATGCTGTAACAAATCCCGAGCGGGGAGTGTCAAGCCATGGCAATTCATCTATGAATATCACCTGACGCTTGTCTGTATCTTGCTCTTCCAAGAGATTGATGAGTGCATCAAAAGCTTCGAGCCAAGAGGATGGCACCTTCTTACCCTTGCTGCCATAGCGAACAAGACTGGAGTAAAAGCTAGTCAACTGTTGCTCCATTATTTTTTGACCACTCAACTCGTAAGGAGATAAACCCGTATGGTAAAAGCTCATTTTATCCTGAAACAATTCTCTTACGAGAAAGGTTTTTCCGACCCTTCTTCTACCATATATTACTGCAAAAACAGGTTTATTTTCCTTGTAAAGATCCAGGAGTTCCTTAATCTCCTGCTTTCTTCCGATAATTTTCTGTGCCATAATCCTTTCGTTTATTTTGCTGCAAATATACAAAAAATATCGTTTCGAGCAAAATAAACGCATGCTATTTTGCTCGAAATGGGGTAAAAATACCATTTCGAGCAGAATTTACTTAGCATTTGCGAACCGATACTTATTTATCCAACACACTTAAATTCTGATAGAACCAGACGTTCATCTGATTGGCTCCACGATGATTCCAAGCATAGTAAGGAATCAGAGTCAACACATCGTTCTTGACAGATACGCCATTGGCACCCTCTTCCAGAATCTGGGCATCAGCCTTGATTGCCTTGACAGAGAAGGCTGGAGCACCCTTGGTCTCGGTGTTCTGAATGCTGTAGTTATCCACCACAGAGAAGGCAGGCTTCTTGGCCATGACGGCACGGAGCACTGGCTCGTTCTGATTATCCACAGCCTCAGCGCAATATACCAATGGTCCACGCTCTACGGCAACCTTGCCCTTATCATCTGCCACCTTGCCGTTAGCTACAACTGTACGGATAGGCATATCAAAATGGATGCGGATTACATCGCCCTTCTTGATGTTCTTGACAGGGAGATAACCCTTGTTGGCATCGAGATCAGCCTCTACAGCCTTGCCGTTTACGGTTACTGTGTAAGCAGGCTTCTCTGCATCGCTATACTTGTAAAGATCGCTAGGCACCACCTGGTTGCGAACCCATCCAGGAATACGGATCAGGAGGTTGGCATTCTTCACACCGCTCTTCTTCACAGCAATCTTGATGTCGCCGTTCCAAGGATACTCGGTAGTCTCCTCCAGAACCACATCCTTGCCATTCACCTTGATGGTAGATGTATTACCGGCAAAAAGGTTTACATAGATGTTGTTATCCTTCACACCATAGAGATAACCCGGCACAGAAGGGATGAAGCGGCTCAGGTTACTTGGGCAGCAGGCACATCCGAACCAAGGCTGGCGGGTGGTGTTGCCATCGGCATTGAAGGCATACTTGCCATCGCTAGACAATGGGTTTGGATAGAAGAATCTGCCACCATCCATGCTCATACCCGAGATGACACCATTATATAAGGTACGTTCCATGCAGTCGATATACTTGCTCTCGCCGTGAAGCAGGAACATGCGCTCAAAGAGGTAAACCATAGAGATGGCAGCACAGGTTTCATTATAGGCAGTCATGTTTGGCAACTCATAGTTCTCGCCGAAAGCTTCACCTGCATGACGGGCACCTACACCACCCGTAAGATAGTACTTCTTGCCAACGATGTTTTCGAAAATGCGGTCGATAACCTTCATATAGGCAGAATCCTTGGTCAGGGCAGCCACATCGGCAATACCGGCATACATATATCCGGCACGAACAGCATGACCTACCGCCTCTTTCTGCTCCAGGATAGGAGCCTGGCTCTGAGAATATGGGTTGCGGATATGGGTCTTGCCACGATAGTCGAGCAGATACTTAGCCTCATCCAGATACTTCTTCTCACCGGTCAGGGTATAGAGACGAGCCAAAGCCATCTCTGCAATCTGATGTCCCGGAACGATGGTAGCCTGTCCAGGCTTAGGGCCTACTTCCTTCACCACGCAATCAGCATAACGCTTGGCGATATTCAGGAACTTGGTGCTTCCGGTAGCCTGATAGTGAGCGCAGGCTGCATCTACCATATGACCGAGGTTGTAAAGCTCGTGGCTCAAATCCTCATCCTTGACCCAACGCTTATTTCCTGACCACTGGTGTGGATGTTTCGGGTTGATGGTACGGGCTGTATAGAGATAGCCGTCAGGCTCCTGTGCAGCACCTACTACATCGAGTACGCTGTCGATATAAGCCTTCAGTTTCTTATCTGGATAAGTCTGGAGGATATAACTGGCACCTTCGATGGTCTTATAAACATCGGTATCATCGAAAGAGAAGCCCATAAACTTGCTTACATCCCACTCCTTGGTGTTCAAGCCCGGATGGTTAGGATGCTGCAGGGTATAGGCTGCCATCTCGAAATTCTTGTAACGGTGCTCGCTCTCGCACTTGCTGAAAGCCAATGGCACGGTTACCTCTCGGGCAGCCTTCAGTCGGGCACCCCAGAAAGTGTTCTGCGAAATCTTCACACTGGTAAAAGGAACCTGAGTAAATGGATAACCATTGCTCAATGTCTTCTGCTTCTGCGCCATGGTTGGCACAACTACGGCTGCCGAAAGCAATACTGCTGAAATTAATCTCTTCATTTTCAAATAGGTTTTATTAATTTTATATTATTGTTTGTTATTTCGGTTGCAAAGATAAGAAAACTTTCCGACTATAGTGTATAATAAACAATAAAAAAGCAGGTAATTATCAGTCAAACACCTATATTTATATCATATTTAACTCTTTTTTTTGTTACAATCGTTTTTTTATCTTACCTTTGCAGTCAAATTATAAATACAATAATATATCAAATATGAATCATCTTTCATACCGTGCCATCGCCCTTGATCTGGATGGCACCCTGACCAACCACGACAAGGTGGTTACCCCGAAAACCCGCGAAGCGCTGCTCCAGGCAGAAGCCGAGGGTGTTGTTATCATCCTTGCTTCAGGCAGACCGACCTACGGCATCGAACCGGTGGCAGAATGTCTGGAACTGGATAAGCGAGGCGGATACATCCTATCTTATAATGGCGGCAACATCGTGAATGCCAAGACTGGCGAAAAACTCTTCGCCCAGTTCCTGCCTGATGAGGTGATACCTATATTATATAGGTACGCGAAGGAGAAGAACCATGCCCTGCTGGGATATGCCGGCAACGAGATTATCACCGAGATGCCCGACGACCAGTATGTGAAGGAAGAATCGCGTATCAACAAGATGAACATCCGAAAGGTAGAAAACCTGTTCGAAGCCCTGGAGCCTCACCCTACCAAGCTCCTCATGACAGGCGACCCGGCAGATATGCTCAAGGCAGAAAACGAGCTTTCCGAGATTCTGGGCGACAGGATGGACATCTTCCGTTCAGCCCCATTCTTCCTGGAACTGGTTCCTAAAGGCATCGACAAGGCTAAGTCCCTACTCCGCCTTCTGTCGAAAATCAATCTCACCCCAGCCGATATGATTGCTTTCGGAGATGGCTACAACGACCTGAGCATGCTGAAACTGGCAGGCATGGGTGTAGCCATGCAGAATGCAGCACCAGAGGTTAGAGCCGAAGCCGACTACATCACGCTTTCCAATGAAGAAGATGGCGTAGCTGCTGCTTTGGAACATTTCTGTAAAAAGGATTTTTAAAAGTAAAAAGGTAAAAAAGTAAAAAGGTAAAAAGAAACTAGGGAGATTATACCCCGCTAGGATTTTTTACCTTTTTACTTTTTTACCCTTTTACTTTTCAACAATCAGTCCACCCTTAGGCTGCATTTCCACCTTCAGGTTTCCCTTCTTATCCACCTTTACGGTCTTCATCTGAGAAACAGGCCAGAGAGCCTTCTTGTCCTTGCTGGCAGTTTCATGATAATAGGTAACGCTCTTGCCGGCAAGCATTGGCAGATTCAGGGTGAGCTTCATCACCTGGTCGGTGCCGTTCAAACCGGCAACATACCATTTATCACCATGGCGACGGGCAACAACGGCATATTTTCCAGGATAACCGGCGATGAATTTGGTCTCATCCCAGGTAGTAGGAACGCTCTTCAGGAAATCAATCTCGTGCTGAGGAAGCTCAGAGAGATTGTTCGGATAGATGGCGATACATTGGATAGCTGCCTGGTTCATGATAGCCGAGGCCATCTCGAAAACATCAGTAGTATAACGGCGGTGACGACTCTTGTTATCTTTAGAGAGATACTTGTTCATGATGGTACCACCCCAATCCATCGCAGCCACGGCGTTGCGGCAGAATGGATGCATGGTCAGCTCGAAAGCCTCCTGCTTGGCATGATAATCAGAGAAGAATACATTCTCAGAAGCCAGTACAGCCTCGCTGGATACATAGTTTGGATACATGCGCTCCCAACCTCTTGGCAGGGTGCAGCCATGGAAGATAACCTGAATGCCATAATCGTTGGCATCGCTGAGGATGTCTTCATACTGCTGCATGGTATGCTGCTTGTCGCCACCAAAGAAATCTACCTTGATACCCTTGATGCCGATACTCTTCATCCAGGCCATCTCCTTCTTGCGAGCTACGATGTTATCCATGATGCCACGAGGACCCTGAGGTGCATCGTTTGCCACACCATTGGAATTATACCAGAGCATCAGACTCACATTCTTGCTCTGCGCATACTTGCTCAACTCTGCTATCTTGTCTCTACCAATCTGAGTATCCCAAAGCGCATCAACCAGCACATACTCATATCCCATGGTAGCAGCCAGGTCGATGAACTGCTTCTGGTCGTTATAGTTGCAGGATTCATCCTGCCAGATGAGCCAGCTCCAGGCATACTTGCCTGTTCCGTATTTCTGGGAAGCCTCGAATCTCGGCTCTACTACATCGTATGGAATGGTGGTCTCTACCAATGGCTTCAAATCAGAACCCACGGTGATGGTGCGCCATGGAGTGGAACCCGGAAGAATGAAAACACCCGATGTAGAACCGATGCCATCTGCCTCCTTCTCCATTGGGAAGGCTATCTGATAACCCTTTGCAGCATCGTAATCGCTGATGTGACAACCCGGATAGTTGCCGTGAGTACCCGTCTCGCTGACCAATACCCAGCCATCGCCGCCAACCTTGAAAAGACAAGGGAAGGTATAGCCATGACCATAACCCGATTTGGCAGACAGAGGCTGATCTACCTTATAATCCTCCTCATAACTTGGTTTGGTACGGGCAAAACCGATGAGCGGATCCGACTGAGGACAGAGGTAAGTGGTGGTTACCTTCGGCAGATTGAAGGCAGTCTTCTCCTCGTTTACGATGAGATGCTGAGCCTTCAGTTGATCAAAAGTATAACGGAATGCCACGTCATTGTTGCTTACATTGAAGGTAACCGTCATTGGCTGCTTCTTGCCGTTGATGTATGTCATGTTGAGCTGGTTGGCATGATAATCTACATGCGAAACCTTGGCGGTGCGGAGGTCATAGCTCTTCTCCACCTTTATCTCATTCTTGCCCTGATAGGTCAAGTCCTGACTGAAATCGCCTACATTGGCAAGGAGTCCGAGCTGTGATTCCTCCATCATTCGCTTGCCTGCATAGTCGATGGAATAATAGAGTTTGCCATCGCGGTCTTCTACCACGACATTCAACTTACCATCAGGAGAACTGACAGTATTCTTCTCTGCGTATGCACCGATGCTCGCCATCAATGCCAGCGCTACTACTAAAACGTTTTTCTTCATTTCCAGATAAAAGTAATTAGTTTATTTGTTACTATGTTTTTATGCCGCAAAGTTAAGCAATATTATCGAATAAACAAAAATTAAACCGAATTATTTTGTATTTTCTTCAAATAACAGTAACTTTGCACGAAATAAACTATACACATATCAGCAGTTATGTTACAACTTGACAATTTCTATAAGGCTCGCTTCGTGCTGAGCAAGGTAATAAGAAAGACTGAGCTGGTTCACACGCCAAGAATCAACCCAGAGAGTGATGTTTATTTGAAACCAGAGTGCCTGCAGAAGACCGGTTCGTTCAAGATTCGTGGTGCTTACTATAAGATTTCACAACTCACCGATGAAGAAAAGGCGAAGGGTGTGATAGCCTGTTCTGCGGGCAACCATGCACAGGGTGTAGCGCTGGGAGCTACAGCCATGGGCGTCAAGAGCCTCATCTGTCTGCCAGAAGGTGCTCCTATCTCCAAGGTAGAAGCTACCAAGCGACTGGGTGCTGAAGTCTGTCTGGTACCTGGCGTTTACGATGATGCCTACCAGAAGGCGCTGGAACTGAAAGATGAGCATGGCTACACCTTCGTTCATCCTTTCGATGATGAGAATGTCATCGCCGGGCAGGGCACCATCGGTCTGGAGATTCTCGACCAGCTGCCAGATGTAGAAGCTGTCGTCGTTCCTGTAGGTGGCGGCGGACTTATCTCTGGTGTAGCCTTTGCCATCAAGTCGCTGAATCCTAACGTCAAGGTATATGGTGTTCAGGCAGAAGGAGCCGCAAGTATGGTCCAGAGTCTGCACGATCATAAACAGGAGAAGTTGCCTTCTGTAGCGACCGTTGCTGATGGTATTGCCGTAAAGGAACCGGGCAAGATTACTTTTGAAACCTGCTCCAACTATGTAGACGAAATCGTAACCGTGAGCGAGGATGAGATTTGTGCAGCCATCCTGAAACTCATAGAGAGCGAGAAGATGGTAGCCGAAGGCGCCGGTGCGGCCAGCGTGGCAGCAGTAATGTACAACAAGGTTCCGGTGAAGGGCAAGAAAACCATCTGCGTGGTAAGCGGCGGTAATATCGACGTAACCATCCTGAACCGCGTCATCACCCGTGGTCTTGCCAAGAGCGGCCGTCTCTGCACCATCGAGATGGAGCTGGATGACAAACCGGGCGAATTGGTAGAGGTCTGCTCTGTCATCGCCGGATTGGGCGGTAATATCACCGGTGTTCACCACGACCGTTCTGCCAACCGCAACAAGGTGAATGCCTGCGTACTCCGCCTCACCATGGAGACTCGCGACGAGGAACACGTAAAAGAAATCAAGGAGGCTTTGGAATCAAAGGGATTCCACCTCTGGATAGTATAACCGTGCAGAGACTTACAAAAATCCATAAAATATAAAAAGAGGGTGCGCCGTCAGTTGATAGCGCATCCTCTTTTTATATATCATTAAAAGCTTTATTACCATCAAGCTCTTTTGTTATTGAGCTTTATCTTTAATAGAGCTACTTTACTTCCTTGAGCAAGCAAGGGCGAACCTTCTCGGTTACACCAGCTTCCTCTGTAATCACGGTAGTGAGAGGCTTGAGATCGGCAGCATTCTTTGCCACCATCACCTTATAATTACCAGCCTCAACCTGCCACTGACTATCAACCTCATTGAAAGAAGCCAGGTTCTTGTATGGGATGTCGATAGTAACTGTCTCCGACTCACCAGGCTGCAAATTCTTAGTCTTGGCGAAACCACGAAGTTCCCTGGTTGGTTTATCCATATCCTTGCCAGGAGCTGCCACATATACCTGAACAACTTCCTTACCAGCTACCTTACCAGCATTCTTCACAGTCACCAGGACCTTGATATTGCCCTGTGCATCCTTCGTTACCACAGGTTTGCCATACTTAAAGGTAGTATAGCTCATACCATAACCAAAAGGAAAAGATACAGGCACATTCTTAGTCTGGTAATAACGATAACCTACATAAACACCATCATTATACTCGGTGTAATCCACATTCTTCACGTTACCTTTGCTACCGATGCCCTTGCCCATAAACATACCAAGCACATCATCAACCTTGACAGTCTCAGGGTTAGGGAAATCAGCCTTAGAAGGAACATCGTTATAACTTACAGGCCATGTCATAGGAAGACGACCAGAAGGATTCTCCTTACCCGCCAAGATGTCAGCAACACAGTTACCACCCTCCTGACCAGGCAACCAAGACAACAATACAGCATCAGGACCACCAATCCAACTCTTGGTCTCAACAACGCCACATACATTCAAGATGACAACCACCTTCTTACCTGCCTTATGGAAAGCGTTGCAAACGCCAGAAATCATATCCTTCTCCTCCTTGGTGAGATTGAAGCTATCAGAAATCTTTCGATCCAAGAACTCACCAGACGACTTACCAATAGTGATGATTGCCATATCGTTGTTTTTGACGGCAGCAGACATATTCAATTCAGCAAGGCTCATCTCAGGGATGAAGTGACCAGGCAAGAAAGCCTCCAAAGGATTCTTTGGCTTTGGCAAGTTCGCCTTTGCCTTTGGAGCATACTCTATGTATGACTTACGGATATCGTCATCCACCTGATAGCCAGCATTCTTCAAACCATCCAACAAACTTACCACATAAGCATGGTTAACATTGCCAGAACCAGTACCACCAGCTATGAAATCATAAGAAGTATTGCCGAAGAGGGCTATGTTCTTAATCTTCTGAACGAGTGGCAATACATTCTTGTTGTTCTTCAACAACACCATTCCCTCGGTAGCGGCATTGCGAGCCACCAAAGCATGTCCCTTCAAATCAGGGTTGTTGTCGGCAACATACTGCTTGAAACGAGGAGTCTGCATGATATACTCCAAGATATGACGTACATTGCGGTCGAGGATTTCCATCGACAGGCGACCATTGAGCACAGCCTTGCGAATCTCCTTCACCTGGTCTGCCTTACCTGGCATCAACAGGTCGTTACCCGCTTCCATCTGGGCAGCTGCGCTAAGACCACCAAACCAGTCGGTCATCACCATACCCTTGAATCCCCACTCATGGCGAAGAATCTCTGTTATCAAGTCACAACGCTCGCTAGACATTGTACCATTGATGAGATTGTAAGAAGTCATCACTGTCCAAGGCTGAGCCTCCTTGATAACGATTTCGAAAGGTTTCAAGTAAATCTCACGGAAAGTACGTGGATTACCGATAACATTGTTACGAGTACGATTGGTCTCCTGGTTGTTCAGTGCGAAGTGCTTCAACGAAGTACCTACATCGTTGCTCTCGATACCATTCACCATAGCTGCACAAATGGTACCAGCCAACAATGGATCTTCTGAATAATACTCAAAGTTACGGCCACAAAGAGGATTACGCATAATATTGGTAGCAGGTGCCAACAAGACATCTACGCCATAATGCTTCACCTCGTCTCCCATAGAGGTACCTACGGAATACACCAAGTCTTTGTTCCAGGTAGAGCTCATCACAGTAGCCACAGGGAAGTGGGTACAGTAGAACGTCTTGTCGGTATCCTTGCGCTTAGGGTCGATGCGAAGTCCAGCAGGACCATCGGCTACAACCGTAGCAGGAATGCCCAGACGCTCAATACCATTCACCTGACCTGCGGCACCCTGTACCAACTGACCCTGGTTACCAATGGTAGCCTCCATCTGGCTCTCATACTTACCCGTAGAACCTACCACCAACTGAATCTTCTCATCAAGAGTCATCGCATTGATGACATCCTGGATAGGAGACACACCCAACTTTGGGTTCTGTGCTTGCACTACGAAAGTCGCAGAAAAAAGCACACATGAAGAAACTAAAATCTGTTTTATCATTGTCTATACCTTATTTTTTATGTTTTGTAAAACTATTACTTGAAAAACTTATTTTATCATTTGAAAATCTTCTGTGCAAACTCGGTAAGATACACACGCCAATTACGCCAGATGTGTCCACCCTCCGTCTCCAAATAGGTATATTTATAACCCTTCTCATCGAAGTAGCGACGCAAGTCTGCACTGCTCTTGTAGAGGAAATCGGTCTTACCCATACCAATCCAATACAACTTTGGCTTGTTCTTAAACAGAGTAGCCAACTGTGTCTTAGCCTCCTCGTTACCCTGCAACTGCTTGTAGAAGTCACTACGGAAATCGCCAGTAGTACCCACATGCAAACCTGCAGAGAAGAGTCCGATGTAATCAAACTTGGTAGGGAAACGACGAGAGATATCGAAAGAATGACCACCGCCCATAGAGAGTCCACAGATGGCACGATGAGCCTTGTCTTTAGCAACCTTGTAGTGGCTCTCCACATAATTCATCACATCAGGGAAACTCTCATCCATGGTGGCAGCTGGCTTGGCACCTTGATAGCCATAGAAAGAAGGAATGTATTGACCTGCTGACCACTCACCTGGAGCAGCCTGACAATTAGGATTGCCATTGGTCATCACCACGACCATAGGCTTAGCCTTACCTGTGGCAATCAAATTATCAAGAATATGCTGTGCACGTCCTAAAGTAGTCCAGGCATCCTCGTCGCCACCTGCGCCATGGAGCAGATAGAGTACAGGATAATCCTTGCCTTTGTCATAACCTGCTGGAGTATAGACCGTCATACGGCGCTGCATCTTGAGCGTAGGACTATCATACCAAACCTTAGACACATTTCCGTGAGGCACTTCGTTAACGGTATAGAGATCACCACAATCACCTTTCTTGTCTGAAAGAATGAATATATTGGTTTCTGAGGTAATATCACGAGTGATATACACGCTTCCTGGGTCAACGATTTTCACTCCATCCAAAAGGAGATTGTAAGAATACAACTCAGGTGAAAGCATTTGGCTGGTAAAAGTCCAAACACCCTTTTCATCTTTTGTCATATCAGCTACTCCAGGAGCATCATACTTTCCCATTGGTGTATCAATGGTTTTCGGTGCCAGGAAATCACCAGTAACCTGCACCTTTTGGGCATTAGGAGCCTTCAAGCGGAAAGTTACGGTATGGTTGGCGTTCACCTCAGGTGAGATAACAGGAACATTGTCAAACAATGCCTGTTGGGCAAAACTGCCAAGACTCATCAGCAAGGCAGTTGCCAAGAATGTAATTTTCTTCATTGTTATCAATTTTTTGATAATTGTTAGTCTCATTCTATAGAAGGTCTCCTAAGATTTAGAAGACCTTCCTGCTAATTATTAGAATATTTTCTGAACAAATTCGGCGAGATAGATTCTCCAATTTCGCCAAATATGTCCCCCGTCAGTTTCCATATAGGTATATTTGTATCCCTTGCTATCCAGTTTCTCTCGCAAAGCGGTGTTGTCCTTGTAGAGAAAATCGGAATTACCTATGCCTATCCAGAAGAGCTTTGGCTTGGCAGCAAAGAGGTTAGCCAACTTATCATCCAGATTGTCGTAGATATACTCATTGGCTCCATCGCTCCTCTGTTCCTTGCCGATGGCTGCGGAGAATAAACCTACATAACCAAAGGTTTTAGGATTGTTGATAGAAATATAGAGCGAGTGAAAACCACCCATCGAAAGACCTGCTATGGCACGACCTTGAGCACTGGCGATGGTACGATAGCGACTATCTATGAACTTCACTACCTCAGGGAAAGATACCTCGAAAGAGCCCTCCATGGTCTTAGGCAAACCCATTGTAGGGACTATCAGATTATCCGAAGTCAGTCCTGGAGCTGCCTCCTGAGAGATATTGCCATTGGTCATGACGACGATCATTGGCTTCGCCTTGCCTTGCGCAATGAGGTTATCGAGAATTTGCGAAGCACGTCCCAAATCCATCCACGCTTCCTCGTCGCCACCGATGCCATGCAAGAGATAAAGCACAGGATATTTCTGCTTGCTGGTCTCGTAACCTGCAGGAGTATATACTGTCATACGACGAGTAAGGCCAGCTTTGGCATCATCATACCAGACCTTTGATACGGTTCCATGCGCTACCTTGTTGACCCTGTAGAGATCTGCCTTTCCTCCGCCTATCAAGAAATAGTTGGAAACGTTGGCGATGTCACGCACGGTATAGACGTTGAGATGGTCGGTAACACTGGCGCCATCCACCATCATTGTATAGCTATAAAGCTCTGGTGCCAAAGGAGCAGTGGTTGTAAAAGACCACACACCCTTCTCATCCTTCTTCAAATCGGCTACTCCAGGCATATCATACTTACCCATCGGGGTATCAACTTTCTTGGTTGGCAAGAAGTCACCTGTTATCTGTACTTTATGTGCCTCTGGTGCCATGCAGCGGAAAGTAACGGTCTTGTCTGCATGAATCTCAGGAGAGAGAGGCATCTGTCCCCCGAACAAGGCTTGCTGTCCGAAGGCAGAGCCACAAACAGCACACAATGTAATTGCTAATAACGAAAATCTTTTCATTGAATATAACGTTTTATTTTTTATATTTATTACTTGTTACTTGGCGATGGCAGCAAACTTAATCTTAAACGATCCCTTGCCAGCCGATCCATCCACACCACTCTGGGTATCAAGGTCAGCGCCCTCGAATGAGAATAAGTCTTGTCCCTCTGCATCCTTAGCGGTAGAGATGATGATCTTACCAGCCTTGATGTATTGTGCGACACCAGCCTCATCCACGAAGAAACTACCACCCATGAAACCGTATTGAGGGAAAGCAAAACCATTGCCCATCAACCAAGGCTCTGAAGCATTCTCTTGAATGGTATATTCACCAGCCAAGTCTGTATTACCGAGCTGATTGGCATTCACGGCCTCCAGATAAGCAGCAGGCTGACCTGCCGGATTGTTGATAGAGATGATATACTTGGTAGCATTAGGATTCACGACGACAGGAGCACCTGTTGACCAATCGACAATCTGAGTTGGAGCGATAGTAAGAGTATAGCCCGATGCTTCTGGGTCATCCTGTCCCACAACGAAGGCAAGCTCTCCTACATAATTCAACTTCACTCGCTGACCAGCAGCATTGGCAAACAAACCGTTCAGGTAATACTTGCCCCCGATAAGAGATACGTCGATGTCGCCACTCTTCATTGCCTCACCATTCACCTTGACCACACAGGTTTTGTTAGCCACGGTCTCAGCTATGGTATAAGAGGCAGCGGGAAGAATCCACTCGGTACTACCAAAACTAATCTGAATGGCAGTTCCCTTTACATCTTTTATATCTACATTGAGCGCCTTCACACCTTTCTTTAACTTAGTGGTAGGCTGCACGGTAGCCTCTTGCGATGTATAACTCTGCATATCTGCATATACCCCCTGCATACCATCAAGAGCATCGTTATCGCAGGCTGTGAAACACAGCCCTGCAATAAACAGACTTAATATTGAACCTATATATTTTTTCATATCAATATCATTTAAATATCAGTTAATTAGAAGATTACCATCCCGTATTCTGCTGGATATTAGGATTCAATTCTCTTTCCTTCAAAGGAATAGGAAGCAACATGTGCTTGTCTTGGAATCCGAAAGTAGAATTGGTGAAATCCCAACTTACGCCCTTGGAAGAGTAGTTAGGGATTTCCTTGCCCTGTGAAGCCAAGGCACTCTTGGCATCCCCCCAACGTACCAAGTCCTGGAATCGGGTACTTTCCAGACAGAGTTCCAAGCGCTTCTCCGTCTTGATGTCGTCCAAGGTAACGCTAGTCAATGGAGTTTCCTTGGCGCGGATACGAATCTCATTGATGTCTTTCAGCGCTACGTCTGTATTGCCAGCCTCCAGGTTTGCCTCGGCAGCCAGGAGCAGAACTTCGGCATAACGCATAATCTTTCGGTCGGTATATTGTAATCCCTGGAAGAAGGAAGCATCCATGATGTTGTCACTCTTCAATATGCGGTTCTTGAAGAAGAGGTATCCTTCACATCCATAGATATTCTGACCAGGATTCAACTTCACACCGTATTCTGTCATCTGATCACTGTTGAGCAGAGTCTTCTGCAAACGATATCCATTCTCGCCCTCTGCTTTTACAAATGCCTCATAGAGAGACTTGCGAGGATTCAAGAAGCCGTAGGTTCCCTGTGCCACTTCGTTAGCAGCCTTGCCTTCGAGCGTCATCTTGCCAGTACGCCATCCTTGCATCAGGAAGGTCATGTCAGACTGGTTCCAAGCCTGCTCCTGGTCGTTACGCCACTGCAATTCGAGCATAGACTCACAGTTGTTGTTGTTGACGGCATGAAACTGCATGTCATAGTCGCCACGGAAGAGGTCGTACTTCTTGGAATCCACTACCTCATTGAGTACGGATGCTGCCTCCTGATACTTTTTCTGGAAGAGATAAGCCTTGCCCAAATAAGCCTTTGCCACTTCCTGGGTAACACGCATACCCGTCTCCTGATCGTCCTTGTTCTTCTTGGAAGGCAAGGCATTCATGCCGATAGCCTCTTTCAAGTCTGCCTCCACAACAGCCCAAAGTGCCTCTGGAGTACTGTTTGGCTGACGGTACTCACCTGTAGCCAAGAGATGATCTACCAATGGAGCTGTACCCCAAAGGGTAACCAGCTCGAAGTTAGCCCAGGCACGGAAGAAATAAGCCTCGGCTATGGCACGCTTCTTGACTTCCGTATCATCAGCCACCTTCTCAATGATGAGGTTTGACTGATAGATGACACCATAGAGCCCCGAGAATAAGCCCTCGACATTACTGTTGCTGGAATCGAAGGTAAATTCGTTCAACTGCTCGAGTGAGTTATTGTCGCCGCGACTACCACCGCCACACCAAGCATCATCCGAAAGCATATTCTTGGTAAAGAACCAAGTAAAATACAATCCCTTCACACGGCTATACATGGCAGCCACCGCCTGCTCGGTCTGCTCGTTGGTCTTGTAGAAATCATCCTGACCACCCATATTGCCATGCTTTGCTATATCGAGTCTGTCTTCACAACCGGCAAATAACACTGCCACAACGAGAAGCAGACTATATATGATATTCTTTTTCATAATTTCCTAATGTTATTATATATTATGTATAGTGTTAGTTATATGAACCTCCAGACCTTAGAACTCCAAGTTGAAGCCCATCACTACCTTCCTTGAGGTTGGATAACCGCCTTTGTCGATACCCATACCCACTACATCATTGGTAGAAACCTCAGGGTCGAATCCTGGGTACTTGGTGATGGTGAAGAAGTCATCGAGAGATACATAGAGGCGCAAGTTATTGATTGCCACCTTCTTGAGAAGGGTTCTCGGCAAGCTGTAGCCCAACTGGATCTGCTTAATCTTGAAATAAGATCCATCATATACCATTGCACTGGATGTAGCATACTTGTCCATATTGTTGGCACCAGCACGTGGCTTGCTACCATTAGGATTGCTCTCCGTCCAACGGTCGTCATAGAAGAGTTCCTTCATCTTGTTGACCATAGGGAAGTCGGTACGGTTGATGCAGTTGAATATCTTGTTGCCTGATGCACCAGAACCAAATACTGCCAAGTCGAAGCCTTTGTAAGCTGCGGTCAGGGTGATACCATAGGTGAAGTTTGGAATGGCACTGCCCAAGTCCATCTTATCATCATCGGTCAGATCACCACTATCGTTCAGGTCGGCAAAAGTTGGATCACCTGTCTTTGGGTCTATGCCTGTAAACTGATAGCCGCGGAAGTAATACACAGGATAACCCTTCTCGAAGTATGTGAGAGGCACATTCATAAAGGTAGTACCCTGCAAGCGGGTCAAGGATGGGTCGAGATAAGTAACCTCGTTCTTCAAGGTAGCGAGGTTGCCACGTACGCTGTAGCTGAAATCACCGATGTTGTCTCTCCAACCGAGTTCAAACTCGAATCCCTTGTTACTTACGTTACCAGCATTGATAGGAGATGTGGTGCCGCCGATAACCAGAGATGGAGTGGTGCCACCCACGAGCAAGTCCTTGGTCTTCTTCACGAAATAGTCCATGCTGAAGTTCATTCTGCCTGCGAAGAGGAGCGCATCGATACCCAAGTCGGTCTGCTCTGATGTTTCCCACTTCAGTTTATCGTTACCCATACTAGATGGACTAACAGACGTTGTATAATTATTACCAGGAACTAACGGATAAATGCTACCCTGCGCCATATCGGTGCTGTAGGCATAGCCACTCAAGGAAGCCAAGCTACCATTCTGGCCCCAGCTGGCACGCAATTTCAAACTAGCCACAACATCTCTTAAAGGCTCGAAGAACTTTTCCTCTGAAATGGTCCAACCTCCAGACACAGCTGGGAAATATCCCCAACGATTGGTAGCTGGAAGCTTAGATAAGTCGGCAGCATCTGCACGGAGGGAAGCCTGCAGATAATAACGGTTCTTATAATCGTAACTCAAACGGCCAAAGTAAGAATACTTGGCTGAGCGGGTTTTCTCACCACCTACAGACTTGGTAGCAGAAGCGGATGCGAAATTCAGATAGTAGAACAATGGATTGTTTTTCTTGACAGCGTCTTCACCATTAGCCTGCAAACCACCCTGCACGAAATCGTAGGTAGATTCCTGGAAAGACATACCAACCATGGCATTCACGGTATGGTCGCCGAGTTTCTTCATATAGTTGGCAAAGTTTTCCCACTGATAATAGATAGAGGTAGAAGAAGATGCACTCTGATCTACATAATCACGGCTTTGCGTTGCATTTCCATAGAAAGGAAGTGAAGTGGAAGAACTGCGGGTACCCGACAAGCGATAACCGAAGCGAGAAGTAATCACAAGATCCTTGATAGGCTTGAAATCTGCATAGATGGAACCATTCACATTGAATCCACTGTTGCGGGATATGCCATTGTCACGCATCACGAATGGGTTGAACTGCTCACCTGCATAGAAAGCAGACACACCATAGTAGTTACCAGCCGCATTGGTCAAGAGATGCTTTCCGCTTGCCAAGGCACTAGCAACATGAGCAGGCAAGTTTCCACCCTCGTATGCAACGGGAGTCAATGGATCCATAGAAAGCACAGCTGCCATCATAGAGCCATACTCAGAACCCTCTGAAACAGAACGGGCGTTATATTTTTCAATCTGGTTAGTAGTGCCCACCTTCAACCATGGCTTGATCTGATATTCAGCATTGATGGTAGCGGTGAGACGACGATAGAGATCATTATTACCTCTTACCATACCATCATTGTCAAGATAAGTAAGCGAAAGATAGTAGTTGCCATTTTGGTTACCACCCGTAAAGCCCAGGTTGTGCTTCTGCATCTTACCCTTGCCATAGATGGCATCTACCCAGGAGGTATTGGTTGTTCCATCCCAATTTTTCAAGAGATAATCCTCGGTAAAGGTCTTACCTTCTTTCATATATTGGATATATTCTTCGGAATTGAGCAACTTAGGCTTTTTAGCAAGCGATTCGATGGCATACTGGAAATCATATGTTATCTTTCCACTACCCACAGTACCCTTCTTCGTAGTAATGAGAACCACGCCATTACCAGCCTCTGCACCATATATGGCAGCAGAAGCGGCATCCTTCAACACTTCCATAGATGCTATGTCATTAGGATCGATACCACTAATATCGCCTAAGCGCACACCATCTACTACATAGAGAGGATCGGAAGAACCATTGGAAGAGAAACCACGGATACGAACGGTTGGTGATGCACCCGGACGAGCAGAAGAAGAGACAATCTGTACACCTGCGGTCTTACCCTGAAGAGCAGACTTGGCATTGGTTATGGTACGATTCTCCATATCCTCTTTCTTCACCTGAGAGATGGCACCTGTTACAGAACTCTTCTTCTGAACGCCATAGCCTACAACCACCACATCGTCGAGTACCTTGTTGTCTTCATTTAATGTAATCTTGAGTCTGGAAGAGTTGGCTAATACCTCTTTATTCTTATAGCCAAGATAAGAGAAGACAAGGGTTTTACCTTTTTGCACCTGGATCGTAAAGTTACCATCCATATCAGTTACTGTACCACCCTTGTTGTCTCCCTGCACACGCACGGTAACACCAATCAAAGGGTCGGCATTTTGGTCAACTACGAGACCAGCGACTTTCATCAGTTCCTGCGCCAAGGCAGCAGAACCGGAAATCATCAATAAGAACACGAAGGTTAGAAACCTTCTGTAATCATTCATTTTTCTCATAGATTTTTCTCATTAAGATAATACTTTATTTATTAAGCTTATATTCTTGTAAATCTGTTAATTGTTTACGGTTGCAAAGGTAGTACTTTTTATCATACACCTTTTTCTAACTTGTTTTCTTGTGTTACATTTTTGTTCAAAATGGGGTTTTCTATATGTTCAAAAACTTGCGTATTTGTTTAAAAAGTCTTATAAACCTTGTATATATCAAGGTTTTATAGTACTTTTGCAGCAACTATCAAAACCATCGATTATGAAACGAACAAAGGTATTTTATAACGCACTCTTTCTCTTGGCAACCCTTCTTCTTACTGCTTGCCAGGACCAAAAAGACATCCCCGAAGTCTCTTCACCCGAGAAGAACCTCGTCCTGTCTGAACATATCTCCAACCAAAAGGTGAAGAGCATTTGCGAAGACAAATACGGACAAATCTGGATAGGTACCTTCCGTGGTCTCAACAAGTATGATGGCAACCAGTATCACCAATACTACTGCGTGGACGATTCACTGGGATTGCCCGACAACAATATTACCGACATTTATCGTGACTCCCACAACCGACTCTGGGTAGCCACCGTCAATGGCGTATGCCTATACCAGGCCAATGGCAATTTCAACCGAATAAGTATCAATGGCCCTAACAAGAACATCGAAAAAATCCTGGAAGACAAGGAGGGAAGAATCTTCTTCATCACGATAACAGACCTATATCAATATGACGAAAAAAACAACAAAGCCATCACCAAGCTCTCCAAGATGGTGGAGAAGAACTGCTATAACTTCTCTTGCCATATAGACCGGAAAGATGTGATGTGGATTGTTACCTCTTACTCTGTCAAGGGATATCGCACCCAAGACCTCAAACTTATCGTACAAAACCCGGTACAGAGTTATCCCATCGCCTCTTTTCTCCTCGATGGGCATCAGCTCTACATCTCTGGCTACAATGGAATACAACTCTTTGATACGGACACCCGGAAATGGCAACATCTCCCTGCAGCCTTGCAAGGCTTGCAAATCCCCAACGACATGGTCAGCGGCATCCATCCGTATGGTGAAAAAGGCAACATTCTGCTTAGCACCACCAAGCACGGATTACTCTATTTCAATGCCCAGGAGGGAACCATCCTGCCACAAAGCGACAAGAATTTCCCATTCGAAGTGCCTGATATGCAAGTCAACAAAATGTTTACCGACTCCAAGGGCAATCTTTGGCTCGGTTCTGAAGACGATGGCGTAAAAACCATCTATAGATACAAGGATATGTTTAACAGCATGCCTGCCCTTCAACGCGCCATCGGCAAACAGCCCGTACTCTCCGTAGCCACCGACAGGAATCATCACCTTTGGATTTCTACCAAGAAGAACGGACTCTATATGTATGACTTGCAAAACCAGCAACTCAAGGACATACCGATGATTTTCTACAGCAACGGCAACAAGAAGAATGCCACCACCAACATCTTTGTGGATAGCAGCAATCATCTATGGCTAGCCAATGGCGACCATGTGGCAAAATGCCAATACGATGGCAACCATCTCAACAAGGTAGCCTCCTACCCTTGCCTCTGGCCTATGGACATCAGCCAAGATGCAAAGAGTAACATCTGGGTATCCACGGCATCCGTCAACATCTACTGCATTTCAGCACAAAGTGGAGAGATGACCAAAAAACAACTCTTCCCTACCACTTTCTGCTTCATTCCTAGCATCATGCGCTTACAGAATGGCAACATGCTCATATCTGCCTTCTACAAACCTATCCTGGAAATGAATGGAGACAACTTCGATATCCGAGAGTTTAAGGTGAATCCGGATGACTGGAAGAAGTGCATCAAGCGAAATGTGTATATCCCTACCAAGAACTATCAAGACCGCAAAGGCAACATCTGGTTGGGTACAGTTACCAACGGACTCCTGAAGTATGACGCAAAGAGCCACAAGCTGTCCTCCATAGCAGGAATCTCTTGCTCCGACATTTCCAGCATCGAGGAAGATAGAGATGGAAACATTTGGGTTAGTACGATGTATGGACTCAACAAGATAGATGGAAAAACAGAAAAGGTAACCAACTACAACGAGGCTGACGGTGTGAAAGGCTTCCAATTCTACGATAGGGCATCGTGCAAGCTATCAGATGGAACTCTCATCTTCGGCGGTACCCAGGGACTCACCATCTTCAATCCACAAAACGTAAACACGAACCAACAGATAAGTCTGCTTTTCGAAACACTCAAGGTTCATAATGAGATTATGCTTCCTGGCAAGAATGGATGTATCGAGGAGAGTATGGAAGAATCACCCCATATCCACCTAAGCTACAAACAAAACAGCTTTAGCATCGCCTTTTCTGCCATCGACTACAGCGACTACAAGCACATCCATTACTTCTACCAAATGGCTGGATTCGACAATACATGGATTGATGCCGGCAATAACAACGAGGCGTACTACTCTAATCTGCCAGCTGGCAACTATACCTTCAAGGTCAAGATGGTAGGCAACGACTCCGACAACATCATCGCCGAAAAAAGCATACAGGTAAGCATCGCCCCTGAGCCTTGGAACTCTTGGTGGGCCTGGTGCCTATACCTTATTATAATGGGGTGCGTCGGTTTCGTGATCTATCGACAGAAGATGCGCATCAGCATCGAGAAGAACATGGTTCAAAAGGCTAAGGATGAGAAGGAGCAGGAACAGCGCATCAACAAGATGAACATGAGTTTCTTCGCTAACATCTCGCATGAGTTCCGGACACCACTCACCATGATTTCGGGACCAGTGGAACAACTCTGTGAAAGTGAAAGCATCAACAAGCACGACAAGTTGCTATTGAACATCATCAACCGAAGCGTGGATAGAATGCTGAGACTCGTCAACCAGTTGCTCGACTTCAACAAGTTGGAGAACGACACGCTCCGCTTGCACGTCAAGCAAACCGACATTATCTCCGAGATGAAGCGCATCATGGACCTCTTCATCGTGAATACAGAGGAGAAAGGTATCACCTTGAACTGTCACGGACTAGAAGGTTCCTACCTGATGCTTCTGGATTCCGACAAACTGGAAAAGATTATCAACAACCTGATGTCCAACGCCATGAAGTTTACCCCTCGTGGCGGTAAGATAGATGTATCTTTCGACACCGGTACCACTAACAAGGGAGAACAGATTATCACCATCACGGTGGCTGATACAGGCAAGGGAATCCCACAGAATGAGGTGGAGAATATCTTCAAGCGATATTATCAGTTGAACAACCAGTCCACAGGCACCATCAACTGGGGTACAGGCATCGGACTCTACTATGCCCGCAGCCTGGCCGTCCTTCACCATGGCGATCTAAAGGCGGGCAATCGCAAGGACTGCCAGGGAGCCATCTTCACCGTTACCCTGCCTACCGAGGAGAGCCTCTATACCGCCAACGAGAAAGCCCCTTTGGAGCAAGACCAGAAGATGGCTTTTCCACTGCACGACAGTCAGAAAGTGGCAGACAAGGTAAGTCAAGATAACAGTACAGACAACCGTCCGAAAATACTCATCGTAGATGACGACACCGAAGTGGTACATTATCTTCGTACCCTCCTGGCATCATCCTATCGCATCATCTATCGTTTCGATGCCGAGAGTGCCTTGAAGGCGACAAGGGAGGAAGAACCTAGCCTCATCCTCAGCGATGTGGTGATGCCGGGAATGAGCGGCTATGATCTCTGCAAGGAAATCAAGCAAGACATCCAACTCTGCCATATCCCAGTCATCCTGGTAACGGCAAAGACCACCACCGAAAACCAAGTGGAGGGTCTGAACAGTGGAGCAGATGCCTACGTTACCAAACCATTCACCCCCAAGGTTCTCCTGGCAATGATCAACTCGCAACTCACCAACCGTGAGAAGACCAAGACCATCCTAACCAACGCCACGGAGACCGACAAGAACGTGGAGGAAGTACTGTCGCCACAAGACAAACTCTTCATGGACGAACTCTATCATATGATGGAGCAGGAACTAGCCAACTCGGAATTGGATGTCAACAAGGTAACGAAACTGATGCACATCTCCCGCACAAAACTCTACTACAAGGTCAAGGGACTCACAGGAGAGAATCCAAGCGTCTTCTTCAAGACCTATAAGCTCAATCGTGCCGCCACCCTCATCGTGGAAGGCAAGTACAACATCTCGGAGATTGCCTACATGACGGGATTCAACACCCTCTCCCACTTCTCAACCAGCTTCAAGAAGCAATTTGGATGTACACCGAGCGAATATAGTAAGAAAACTTATTAAATTTTGATGCGAAATAGACCTATTATGGGAAAAAATGCTTATCTTTGCATCTTGATTGATTTAATAATAGAAATTGATTTAATAATAGAAAAAAATAAATTATGAACGCAATTCACACAGACAATGCGCCTGCAGCTATCGGTCCATATAGCCAGGCTATCGAAGTAAATGGTTTTGTTTTTGCATCTGGTCAGATTCCTATCGACCCTGCAACAGGCAATTTCGTAGAAGGCGGCATCAAGGAGCAGACTCGCCAGAGCCTCACCAACGCCCAGAACATCCTGAAGGCAGCTGGAACAGACCTTTCTCATGTAGTTAAGACTACAGTTTATCTGAACAGCATGGACGATTTCGCGGCCATGAACGAGGTTTATGCCGAGTTCTTCAGCCAGCCATATCCAGCCCGTTCTGCCGTAGCTGTAGAGAAGTTGCCAAAGGGTGCCCTCGTAGAGGTTGAGGTTTTGGCAGCCAAGTAATTCTTCCTTTTTTCTATCAGGAAGTAAACATTCAAGGTGAAAATATTCTTTAGATGGTATCAAGCATTACATTAAAGAATCTGATTATAGGCTATCGTTCGAAGCATCTGCTCCGGGCGATAGCCTCACCTGTTCATGCCTCGCTCCAAGCCGGTGAACTGACCTGTCTCATCGGAGCCAACGGAGTGGGCAAATCTACCTTACTCAGAACTTTAGCCGGATTTCAGCCAGCACTTGATGGCGAAATCCTGATTCAAGACAAATCTCTTTCTGATTTCTCTGCCCAGGAACTCGCCAGAGAAATCAGCATCGTTCTCACATCGAAGACTGACCATGCCCAGCTCTCTGCCGAAGAGATTGTAGGCATAGGCCGTTCTCCCTATACCGGTTTCTGGGGCACATTATCAGCTGCCGACAAGCAGATTGTTGCTTCTGCTCTTCAGGAAACGGGCATTCAGCATCTTGCCCAGAGAAACATAAGCGAACTGAGCGATGGTGAGCGTCAGAAGGTAATGATAGCCAAAGCCCTAGCGCAGCAAACCCGCATCATCATCCTGGACGAGCCAACCGCCTTCCTCGATTTCCCCAGCAAGATAGAAACCCTACAGATGCTCCGCCGTCTGGCGCACAAACAGCATAAATCCATATTACTGTCAACCCATGATGTAGAGTTGGCGCTCCAGCTCTCCGACCGTCTCTGGCTGATGGAAGAAAGCCGTTTCTCTATCGGCACTTCTAAAGAACTGGCTGCCGATGGTTCCTTATCCAGATTCATCAATCGTGATGGCATCCGATTCAACAAGGATTCCCTCCGCATCGAAATCAAATGAGTTATCGTAATTGATTTTTTCTATGGTTGCACGCAAGCACATGAAGAAAAATTCTCAAGTGGCTCAGTTGGCTAACTCAAGTAGTTCAGTCTGCGAGTTCAGACGTCTCAGTTAGTTGATGCAGACGTCTCGGTAAGCCTACGGATACGGCTCCGTTAGCTTACGCAGTCATATTCATAACCCAACGCAGTCATATTCGTGACCCAGCGCAGTCATATCCGTGACCCAGCGCAACCATATTCGTAACCCAACGCAACCATATTCGTGAATAAGTTTTAGATAATTATCTATCATCCATCACGATTTTCTCACTACCAGATACCGCATTCCGTCGTTGAAACGCTTGCGATGGATGGTTGGCATCTGAGAAAGCTTGCGGCCGAAGGCTATGAGACTGTTCAACTTCAACGATGAACCGATGTGACTCTTCAGCTCTTGGAAAATCTCGGCCGCCGTAAGATACTCGCCCTGTTCGGCATTATCGGTCAGGTCGAAATAGAGATCGAAATACTGGTCTACCGGCGAAACCACCTCAAACTTCCTGTTGTTCGCCATAATCAGTCGGGTCTGCTCCGCATCAAAATAAGTCTTCTCGCCTGCCCGTAATGCAGAAAGCGCCTGCGCATAGAGCTGTTCATAATTCGGACGCTGACTCACATCGATAGGACCCGTGAGCTCCACACCCAGAAAACGGCGATTACCGGAAGGATCGGAGAGGATATCCTCCATATTGCTCGTGGCGATAAAAGACGCCATTCTCGGAAATTCCTGTACATGACTGCCATACGGAGGCTTTATCTTGACACTCGGCAACTGGATGATGTTCTTCAGGAATCCCTGCTGCACCTGAGGAGAAATCTGGTTGAACTCATCCAGGTTGATAACCAGCGACTGGCACATCGCCTGAAGCACCTGCCGTTTCTCTGACAATACGAGATTATCATTATACCCCCATTGCAACTCCGGCGGAACCAGAGACCGGCAGAAAGTACTCTTGTTGTAACCCTGCTTGGAGATGAGAAGTGGTGCCACAGAGTTGCCGTATTTGCGATGACTGTAAGCACGCCACTGGTCAACCATCGCCAGGAACCAGGTATAGAACCAATCCTCCCAATAAGGATTATCAGTAGGCACCGTGCGCGCCAAGGCACGGATATGATCCTTACCGTCCCACTTCCCCTCACACTTGAACAGGAAGTTTTCTACAGGATTATAGGTAGAAAGAAGATCTGACTCCAGATAATTGCGCACATCCTTGATACTCACCCGGATGTTGGCGAGCTACCTCCAGCGTCATGCGCTTCTGCACACGGGCATCTACAGGCTGATAGCCCCAATAATCTTTTTCCTTCGGTCTATATTCTGTGCATTTCATTACCGAATTATAACGGAAATCATATTTCTTACACAGAAATCCGATCATACTCATGATATTGTCACTCAACTCCTTACGGTCGTTATCCACACCTCCGGAAGAGTGGTCAGCCTCCTTCTCATCAACGCTCTCCACAGGTTTTTCTGCACCATGAAAGACTTCATTCAACGTCAGGGGCAAGGCATCTTCACGATAATAAGGAAAAGAATCTCTTGTCATCAGAAAATCGGAAAAGATAGAAGGCTCGGGCATCTGCATCTTTGCCTTTACTAGCGCCTGATAAAGCGGAGCAAAGGTCAGGAAGGCCTGCTTGTAAATCCTGTCGGCAGCAACCTCCTCATCAGGTAACGTCCCCTTTGCCAGCGCATATTTCGCCAGAACATGCAGGCTGATGCCATCGGCTCCCACAAAGGCTGCAAGAGTAGAAGGCAGACTGGCTACTTTCTGCTTGATAGCATCCACACCTCCATCCTCATTTATATCAACAAACGTAAGCAGCAGAACGCCGTTGTTTTTCTTCATCTTCAGGAGTCCATTCTCCGATTTCTGAAATTCTGCCGCAGGGTGAACATGCATCCAGGTTGGCATATCCTTATACCCATCATAACCATTCATGAGATAAGGTACATATTCACGGAAGTTCTCCACGGTATTCCTGGCGTCATCGTTTACGATGCGCCGCAGGAAACGTTCCAGACTCTTGGTACTTACCAGGAGCTGGTTCTTTTTATTTCTATGTGTTATGGTAAATTTCATTGTCTGTTATTTTAAAAAGTTTATCGATATTAAACATTAGGTTTCGCAGTGGTTATTGCCATTGTGGAATCTGTGTTGTCAACACTCCGCAAAGATACAAAATTTTAAAGCCAGATGCAAGCTTTGTCCCGAAAACTTTCATCTTTGTCCCGAATCACGTGCATAAAAAAAGCACTTTCAGCAAGAAGATAAGCTGAAAGACGTGATGGATAAAGTCAATAAGTGATGGATAGCGTGATGGATTTTGTAAACATTTCGTCCATCTATCACGCTACACAAAAGAGACAACCACCTCATTATCAAACGATTAAAGATTAAAAAAGAGGAAACGTGAGGGATGTGAGGGATAAAAAGGGAAAAAACTTAGCGCAAGCAGAAAAAATGATTTTGCACTCAAGTTTTGCATATTCAGAATGAGCCGATAAATGAGCCGATAAATGAGCCGATAAATGAGCCTCCATCCAATCGACAAAACTGCCGAGATTAACGTAAAAAACATTAAAAACAACAAGATTCTCTGAGAAAAGCATTGCCTTATCCTAGGAAATGTGTATTTTTGCACCTACGAAGACCTAGGAAATGTGTAAAATATAGGATTACAAAACCTAGGAAACGTGTAAAATCCAGCACTCTGAAAGCTAGGATACGTGCAACAGCAAGAATACCAAGAAGTTATGAAACGTAAAATCTATAGTCAATTATTAGAATGGAAATCAGACGACAATGGGCAGAATGCATTACTCATTGATGGGGCACGACGTGTCGGTAAAAGCTATATCGTAGAGGAATTTGCCAAGAACGAATACGAATCGTATATCTTGATAGACTTCAACAATACGATGCAGCAAGTATTAGATCTGTTTAGGGACTACCTATATGATCTTGATACTTTCTTTATGTACTTGCAACTCTACTTCAATGTAAAGTTAACAGCGCGCAAGTCGCTAATCATCTTCGATGAAGTACAGGCATTTCCTGAAGCGAGAGCCGCCATCAAGTATCTTGTCAAAGATGGACGATACGACTATATTGAAACAGGTTCACTTGTTTCCATTAACAAGAATGTCAAAAACATCATGATTCCATCCGAAGAAATCAGAATCAACATGTATCCGATGGATTTTGAAGAATTCCTTTGGGCTATGGGTGAAGAGGCAATCATGCAACTCATCAAAAACCAATTTGCCAAGCTTAAGCCTCTTGGCCTCGACATGCATCGCAAGGCTATGACCTTATTCCGCCAATATATGATAGTAGGTGGTATGCCTAAGGCTGTAGATACCTATGTAAAGACTCGCGATTTTACAAAAGTTGATACAATAAAACGTGCGATAATAAGCCTGTATCGAAATGACATTCAGAAATATGCAGAAGGCAACGAGGTAAGAGTGACGAGCATCTTTGATCTGATTCCAAGCCAGCTTCAGAAACACGAGAAGAAATTCCGCCTGTCTGAAATAAAGGCTGGTGCCAGAATGCGTGAGTACGAGGGTGCTTTCTTTTGGCTGAACGAAGCTATGGTTGCAAATATCTGCTACGGAGCAACAGAGCCAAACATCGGGCTTAATCTCAAGCTGGAAAACTCGAGCTTGAAATGTTACATGGCAGATACTGGTTTGCTAATCAGTATGGCTTTTGACGAGAATCGAATCATGCAGGAATCACTTTACAAGAAACTGATGATGGACAAGCTGGAAGTAAACGAGGGGATGCTTGTAGAGAATATCGTAGCACAGATGTTGAAGGCAAAGGGGCACAAGCTGTTTTTCTATTCCAACTATTCACGTGAGGCAGAAGACAGAATGAAAATCGACTTTCTGATAGCGAAGCCTTCGATTACGAACAAGCACAACATCTCGCCAATAGAGGTAAAGTCTACCAATCGTTATACCATTTCATCTTTGGAAAAGTGTGTCAGAAAGTACAAGAATTACCTATCGACTCCTTATGTCATTCACACCTCTGACTTAGCGGAAAAAGATGGGATAGTATATCTGCCACTCTATATGACACCCCTGCTATAAACCAGAGCTAGAAGAGGGCGTGCAAAGACTATATCTTGCACACCCTCTTTTTTTCCATATCCCTACAATATCTCCAACTGATCCTTTACCGCCTTATAACAGCGGCGGGAAACCGTGATTTCCTCATGGTCGAAGGGAGGAGAAAAAATGCAGCGGAGCGTATAATTCTCGATGCAGAGAAGATAATCGAGATTGATGATGCAATCCTGACGAACCTGAGCCAGAGAAGGCGACAAGGAAAGGATGGTCTTTGCCGTGGCCTGCCTCTTCAATTTATAAACCTGCCCATTCGACAACTTCAACTGCCAAAGATGAGTAGCCTCATCAAAAGTGCAACTGAACACATCATCGGACTGTATGCTCATCACCAGATTCTTTGCCGATACCGCCGAAGAGGATGTGGCAATCACCTCAAAATCTTCCAGAGTTGCCAAATCATCCTGTAACCTGTGGATGCTCTGTGGCTCATCATCCACAATCACAACCTTGATTTTATCTTGCATTGCTTGCATATTAGTATGTTTTAGCAAGCAACAGCATAAGAGCGAATATGCACAGAAGGCACAGTCCGTTCTTAATCTGCATCGTCATTATCTTTCTATATACGCTTACCATGATAGACTATTTAAATGAATTTATGTTTCAGTTGCGAAAGTACAACAAAAAATCCAAATAGACAAAAAAATAACTGAAAAACTCATTTTTTATATAAAATATGAACTAAAACGCGTTTAAATGTGTATCTTTGTAGCATGGAAATGCATTTATTCAAAAATATAGAACTAAATAATATGCCTGAAAGGATGAACAATCCATTCAGCTACGAACCTCATCCGCTCTGCATCGAAGCATGCAGGGAGCTGCAGGATGAACTCTCACAGCGAAACGACTGGCGGGAGGAAATAGACCGTGGAAAGATGTTCGGCGTACTTATCGTAGAAGCCGACAACTGTAAGATTGGCTATCTGAGAGCTTATAGCGGACAGATTGGCGGCAGAAGCGACTGGGAAGGTTTTGTGCCAGCCGTTTTCGATTATCTCCAACCCGACGGATATTTCAAGGTACATGAGGCTGAGATTTCGGAAATGAACCAGCAAATCAGACAGTTAGAAGCCAACGAAACCCTGATAAAGGCGAAAAACCTGATTGATGATTTGCAGCAAAAGCGCCAGGAAGTTGTCGCAAACTATCAGACAAAGATAAAAGAAGCAAAGGAAAAGCGAGATGCAAGGCGCCAGGAAGCCCTTTCGGCAGGAACGCCCCTGAGCGAGGAAGAGGAGAAAGCGATGATAAAAGAGAGCCAGTTTATGAAGGCAGAACTGAAGAGGCTGAAAAAGTCGATAAACGAAAAGACGGCATACGAAACGCTATATGAAAACTACGAAAAGGATTTGAAAAGTGCGAAACAGCTCCGCAAACAGTTATCTGAAGAACTTCAGCAATGGCTGTTTTCGAAATTCCAGATGCTGAATGCGGAAGGAGAAAGCAAGGATCTGCTGGAGATTTTCAAGGACGAGGCGGTTAAGATTCCACCTGCCGGAAGTGGAGAATGCTGCGAGCCGAAACTCCTGCAATACGCTTACCAGCATGGCTACAAGCCTCTGCAGATGGCGATGTTCTGGTGGGGAGAGAGTCCGAAAGAAGAAATCAGACATCATCTTCAGTTTTATCCTGCCTGCAACGGAAAATGCAAACCGATACTACATTGGATGCTGCCTAAAACACTCTTTGAAACCCAACAGACTGAAACTACTATATATAATAAGGTGGAAACGCTCTACGAAGACCGTGAACTGGCAGTCATCTATAAGCCCGAAGGTTTACTCTCGGTTCCCGGAAAAGATGCAGCCCAGCCTTCCGTCTACGCTCTGATGCGCAGAAAATATCAGGAAGCTACCGGTCCGCTCATCGTCCATCGTCTGGACATGGCAACAAGCGGACTGATGATTATTGCCAAGACCGAGTTTGCCTATCATCGCCTGCAGAAGGAGTTTCTGAATCATCGGGTTCAGAAGAAGTATGTAGCCATCGTTTGCGGAAAAGACAAGGAATCGTTCAACCGGATTCTGAAAGAAGCAGAAGGCGGAAGAGGTTACATCTCGCTCCCCCTGATAGCAGATTTCCTAGACCGTCCACGCCAAATGGTAAACCGCGAACAGGGCAAGGAAGCCATTACAGAATACGAGGTTCTAGAGCGTATTGACGATACCCATCTTCGCCTGGCGCTCTATCCGAAAACGGGCAGAACGCACCAGCTGAGAGTGCATTGTGCTCATCAGGAAGGTCTGAATGCCCCTATCATCGGCGATCCGCTCTACGGCAACGAGCCCGCAACAAGACTGCATCTCCATGCAGAGGAAATCACATTTGAACACCCGATGACGGGAAAGAAGATGACTGTAACAAGAAAGGCTGATTTCTAACCGAAACCAGCCTTTCTTCATATCTGCGGATGACAGAATCCGCAGAAACAGATGAAAACATCGTAACATCAGACAAAGAACATCACGATAACCTGAGCTATCACCACTCTGATAAACATGCCGAGCGGATAAACCGTAGCATAACTGATGCTTGGCGTATCGCCATCCAGTGTCTCGTTGGCGTAAGTAAGCGCCATCGGATTCGCCATACTTCCACAGAGGATTCCGCAGATACTGCCGAAGTCATACTTCTTGGACTTCAGGATGATGAGACCTACAATAACCACAGGCACAACCGTGATAAGGAAACCGATGCCTACCCACATCAAACCTTCCGGACGGACTACCGTCTCGAAGAACTGTCCACCAGCCGCCAATCCCAGGCAACCGAGATAGAGGGCAAGACCCAGTTCTCGCAGCATCAGACCCGCACTTCGCGTCATGTAAGAGATGAAATGCACACGAGGCCCCAGCGCACCAATCAGAATACCCATCACGATAGGACCACCGGCAATACCCAGACGCACAGGAGCCGTCATTCCAGGAATATCCAGAGGAATGGTTCCTACGGCAAGACCGAGAATGATTCCGAGGAAGATAGCGCCGAGGTTCGGCTCGTTCAGGGTCTTTACGGCATTACCCAGAAACTGTTCTACATGGTCGATACT
>ENA-OZWP01000017-OZWP01000017.1-human-gut-metagenome-genome-assembly--contig:-NODE-17-length-41698-cov-7.830416_pt1 | contig 41698 bp, 32 predicted proteins | sample MGYA00243535_ERZ654081 | MGnify/ENA primary metagenome ERZ654081 (study PRJEB26926, sample SAMN06165119) | human gut metagenome | biome: ENVO:00009003; feature: ENVO:2100002; material: ENVO:00002003...
CCTTATTATATATAATATGATTTTTCTATGCTTGTATGAGGTTTTCCTATTTCTCCTCCTCTTCCACCTGTGCCTCGGTTTTTCCAAATCGACGTTGGCGGTTCTGATAACTTGCTATTGCCTTATGCAGATCTTCTTCATTGAAGTCTGGCCAGAAGGTATCACAGAAATACAACTCTGAATAAGCTATCTGCCAAAGAAGATAGTTGCTGATACGGAGTTCACCTCCTGTACGTATCAGAAGTTCAGGATCTGGCATGAAACTGGTTTCAAGATGCTTCTCGAAGTTCTCCTCTGTCAGTTTATCCTCTATCTGCTCATAGGTTGAACCTGACTCGAGCGCTTCTTTTACCATTTTCTTTGTAGCATTCAGGATTTCCCAACGTGAAGAATAGCTCAATGCCACTACCATAGTCATCGAATCGTTCTTCGCAGTATGGTCCATGGTCTCCTGAAGCTTGTCCTGCACCTGTTGTGGCAGGCGTTTCAAATCGCCTATCACACGGAAGCGGACATTATTCTTCATGAAGATTTCATCTTCGAGCGAAGTCAGTACCAGTCCCATCAAGGCAGCAACCTCATCGGCCGGACGGTTCCAATTCTCTGTAGAGAAAGTATAGAGGGTGAGATATTTTACCCCCAACCTGGTACACTCCGATGTAATTCGGCGCACGGTTTCTACTCCAGCCTGATGGCCGTAGCTACGCTCCTTGCCCCGTTCTGTTGCCCAGCGACCATTGCCATCCATAATGATAGCAATGTGCTCAGGAATCCTGTTCATATCTAAGTTGTCCATCATTCTTCTTTATTACAAGTTTTACATTTTGCACTGAAACTATAGGTCACCGAAACGGCTATGGTAGAATAGCAGTCGGTATTCTTGAAAATGCCACTGCTCTTTACCCGGTAAGGGTCTTTCACACCATCCAGTTCATCGCTGAGCGAGAAATGGAAAGTCCAGGCCAGTCCCAAGTTCAACCTTTCGTTTACTTTATATTTTGCGCCGATGCCTAAAGGCACGTTGGCTGTAAATACATTTTTTTCGTTACCTTTTACATAGGTTGCTCCCAGACCACCCAGTATATAAGGAACCAGGCGCTGGGCTCCGCGATAGTCTCTGCCTGTTCCGTAAGGCCAGAAGTTGTACTCAAACACCAGATTCATATCCACCAGCGTATGATTGAAACTATAGGGATTCTCCGCATAATCAGGATAGAAAGTATCCACATTTGCCGAAGAACCTTTTATTTTTCCAAAGCCCACGCTCAGTTTCAAGTCCTTGTAGGGGTCGAAATTGTATCTTCCCACCAGGAAACCGGCAGGTTGCATGTCGCCAAGCACATTTCCGTTAAAGTCGCCTTCATAGGTCATTACTCCCACACCGGCGCCTATCTCCATGCGATATTGCGGATCGTCCTGTGCACAAACCGCCATACAGCCCAGAGTTAAGAAGGCAAGCAGGATGATTAATCTTCCTTGCTCCAGCCATCTATATTGAAACGTCCTCTCCATACGTATCCGTTTCTGATAATCCAATAATAATGTTGCTTGTCACGGCAGAAAGCGAAACGACCTTCAGTAGCAAACTTAGCAGGCAGAACAACCATCGCATCCTGCTTCCAAGTCAATCCGGCATCCTGGCTCTTATACCATTTGCCGTTACTGCCTAAAGCCACGAAGCCTGTATCGGCAGCACAGGTAATTACCTGATCCAGCCAAGGCATCTTTCCACTTTTATTGTTTTCGATTTCCAGATAGTTCCACTGTCCGTCTTCATTTGCATCATAGTCAACCGTGCGCAACCATGTGGTAGCAACCGTATCATTCAAAGCCTTGTCGCGAGTACCCAGCAGCATTACGTTCTCTACATCCTTAGCAGAGAGTACGCCAGCCACATTCATTGAGATATTCTGTGTTGGCAAATAGGCTTTATCTGTATCAAGTTTCTCTGCCTTCCAGCTGACACCCTTGTCTTTTGAAACAGAGATACCTGCAGCAGTATTATAAGCATAGAGATTCTTGCTGCTTGCACCAATGAGCTGCTTGACATCTGCATTTTCAGAAGAAACCAATGCCCATGTTGCTGCATCGGCAGAAGCATAAACCTTGCCGCCATCTGAGATATAGAGTTTGCCTTCCAGCGCTACTACACTCTGGTAAGCGTCACTACTTAAGTTTACGTTCATCATAATAGATGACCAGGCGCTGCCATCATTGATGGCTGACTTCAGCACCTGAGTACCCTCGGCAGTCTTGCCGAATACATAGATGTCATCACCACAAGCTACAGCCTTCAAATCAGAGAATGCTGCCAACTTACTGTTGTTCTGAGCCAGCTCATGCCACTTAAACTCATAAGGCAACTCCTTATGTACGTTTACGGTAACCTGATACTGGGCATAGGCAGAGTAGTCGCTGCTGTAAACTCTAATAAAGCGAGGCTTTGAGAAGTTGATGGAATCAGAGCTTGAATAGTATGCTGCGACAGAATCAGTCTTGTTGATATCCATCAGGAGAATAGGGCTATTATTCTTGCTGCTGATAGTAGCCAATATGGCAGTATCCCTCACCCCACAAGGCAAGGAATCTACATTATAAATCAAGCGTTGTGCCTGATCTATGTAAAATTTATAGTCAGAGCCCTTCACATTAGCCTTGAGCAAGGTATCTTTACCTGCCTTCGTTTTGGTATATCTGTCAAGACTACCCAACGAGAAAGCCGTGATGGCTGTATCATGTGTATATTCTACTGTTGTTTCATCGCTGCTCAAGCAAGAAGAGAGCGAGAGCGTAGCTGTAATCAGCGCTATGAAAGCAAAAAACTTCCTTTTCATTCTATCCTATTTTATTTTTAGCTGCAAATTTACTGAGAATTCTTTAAAAACTCGACCTTTTCTCCTTATTATTATGCAAATTATTCATTTTAGGCGCATTTTTTAAGTTTTTTAGTGATTTCGAGGCGTAAAAACGAAGAAATCCCGCTTCTTTTGCAAGAAACGGGATTCCATATTTAGTATAAATTCGAAGTGTCGAATTAGAGCTGTGGACCAGCAGCAACGAGAGCCTTACCAGCCTCATTGTTTGTATACTTAGCGAAGTTCTTGATGAAACGAGCAGCCAAATCCTTAGCCTTCTCCTCCCACTGAGAAGCCTCAGCGTATGTATCACGTGGATCGAGGATCTTAGGATCTACGCCTTCCAACTGTGTAGGAACTACGAAGTTGAAGAATGGGATAGTCTTTGTAGGAGCTGCGTCGATTGAGTGGTCGAGGATAGCGTCGATGATACCACGTGTATCGCGGATAGAGATACGCTTGCCAGTACCGTTCCAACCTGTGTTAACGAGATATGCCTTAGCGTTGTTCTTGTTCATCTTCTTAACCAACTCCTGAGCGTACTTTGTTGGGTGCAACTCCAAGAATGCCTGACCGAAGCAAGCAGAGAATGTTGGAGTAGGCTCGGTGATACCGCGCTCTGTACCAGCCAACTTAGCTGTGAAGCCAGAGAGGAAGTAATACTTAGTCTGCTCAGCGTTCAAGATAGATACTGGTGGCAATACACCGAATGCATCTGCTGAGAGGAAGATAACCTGCTTAGCAGCTGGACCCTGAGAGAATGGACGCTGGATGTTCTTGATGTGGTAGATAGGATAAGATACACGAGTATTCTCGGTAACAGTCTTATCTGCGAAGTCAATCTTACCATCCTTAGCTACTGTTACGTTCTCGAGGAGAGCGTCACGTGTGATAGCACCGTAGATATCTGGCTCAGACTCCTTGTCGAGGTTGATAACCTTAGCGTAGCAACCACCTTCGAAGTTGAACACACCCTCGTCGTCCCATCCGTGCTCATCGTCACCGATCAACTTACGCTTAGGGTCTGTAGACAATGTAGTCTTACCTGTACCAGAAAGACCGAAGAAGATAGCTGTATTCTCACCGTTCATATCGCAGTTAGCAGAGCAGTGCATAGAAGCCATACCCTTCAATGGCAAGAAGTAGTTCATCATAGAGAACATACCCTTCTTCATCTCACCACCATACCATGTGTTGATGATAACCTGCTCCTTTGATGTTACGTTGAAAGCAACGCAAGTCTCAGAGTTCAAGCCGAGTTCCTTGTAGTTCTCAACCTTAGCCTTAGAAGCGTTGTAAACAACGAAGTCTGGCTCGAATGCCTCGAGCTCCTCAGCTGTAGGACGGATGAACATGTTTGTTACGAAGTGAGCCTGCCAAGCAACCTCAACGATGAAACGAACAGCCATACGAGTATCCTTGTTAGCACCGCAGAAACCATCTACTACATAGAGGTTCTTGTTGCAGAGCTCCTTAACAGCGAGATCCTTCACTGTACCCCAAACCTCCTCAGACATTGGGTGGTTATCATTCTTATATTCATCAGTAGTCCACCATACAGTGTCCTTTGAGTTCTCATCCATTACGATGTACTTATCCTTAGGTGAACGGCCTGTGTAGATACCAGTCATTACGTTAACTGCACCTAATTCTGTCTGCTGACCAACTTCATAACCTTCGAGACCAGCCTTTGTCTCCTCCTCGAACAACTTCTCGTAAGAAGGATTGTGAGCGATTACTGTAGCACCAGTAATGCCATACTTTGTCAAATCTAACTTTGCCATTTTACTTTAAATGTATTTAAGTTGTGAAATATTTGTTCGTTTCCTAAATCGCCGCAAAGTTACGAAAAATATGTTTTATAGCAAAGATTCTCATGCATAAAAAATGAATTTTAAAATCTTTTTAGGTTAAAGAAATTAAAAACGAAAGATTTCATCTGATATTTGCCACGTTGACTTTGCAAAAAATCTCTACTTGGCGAAAAATAAGCAGAGATTTACACCTATTTATATATAAGAGGATATTTGAAGGAATAATAAGATAGTAACATGTTCTTTCATTCCTCCAGAGAGAAAATAATTGCCCAAACATTTTGCCGTTTCCTAGATTTGTTTTATCTTTGCAGAAAAACTACAGCTATATGAAGATAAATAATCTGAGCGAGCACAACTGCATCATCAACCGCTATCTGGCTGAGATGCGTGACTGCGATTATCAAAAGAACCGATTGCTCTTCCGCAACAACATTATGAGAATCGGTGAGTATGAAGCCTTTGAAATATCAAAGACTCTTAATTACGAAAAGACTGAGGTGACTACACCGCTCGGTGTGGCCCAGGTTAATCTTCCTACCGAAAAGATTGTCATCGGTACGATCTTCCGTGCCGGACTTCCTTTCCACGAAGGTTTCCTCAATATTTTCGACCACTCTGGCAATGCCTTTGTGAGTGCTTATCGCGAGTATACCAACAAGGAGCATACTGAGGTGGGCGTACATATCGAATACCTCGCCACACCTGATCTTACTGATAAGGTGCTCATCATTGCCGACCCTATGCTTGCCACAGGTATCAGCATGGAGATGGGCATGAAGGCTTTCCTCACCAAGGGCAATCCTAAACATATCCACATTGCCTGTGTTCTCGCTGCACCTGAGGGCATTGAGCACGTCAAGAAGACCTTCCCAGAGGGCAAGACTACTATCTGGTGTGCCTCTATTGATGAGGGCTTGAACGAGCATAAGTATATCGTGCCAGGCTTCGGCGATGCCGGCGACTTGTGCTATGGCAGCAAGCTCTAAGCCGCAGGCTTTATAAATTCGTACGCTTTATAAAAAGTATAGCAACTCTACTCAGAAATACTCTTCACTCTTCACCTTTCGGCCCGAAACCCCTGTGTTTATCGGCATTCCGAGGAGTGAAGAGTTATTTGTATCTCTTCACCCTCTCTTCACCACTCTTCACCGCTCAACTCTGGCGGATTTAGAATCCGCTAAAAGGACCGGCGCATTTTTTGTGCGACCGAAGGTGAAGAGTGGTGAAGAGTGGGTGAAGAGTGCCCGAGCACTCTTCACCCCTCGGAATGCCGATAAACACAGGGGGTTCGGAGCATTTGGTGAAGAGTGAAGAGTTTTTCGTCTATCGCATAAAAAAGAAAATCAGACGCCTAAAAGGAAATCAGATAAACCCATTTCCGAGGACTGGCAAAGACAAACAGCCGACTAGCGGATAAGGCGCTAGTCGGCTGTCCGGCTTCTGCCAGTTGGCTGTCCTACTCAAACAGCCAACTTATCTCCGAAAGATAAAACCTTTAATAATGGAATGAGCTGCCCCCCAGGAACTCTCGCAGAAGCGAAGTAGGCGGCAGATTATTATAAGGGATACCCTTGAAATATTTCAGGAACTTAAGCAACCGGTAAGCCTCAGCATATTCCTCGCAATTCTCCGGAACCTGCTGCAGCAGCGGCTCTGCCTGCGTCTTAATCACAGCCAGCTCATAAAGCATCGCCGTATTGAGCATCGCATCGGCATTCTCCTGGAACGGGAATATCCACTTGTTCTCACCCGCCCTTACCGAAGGCCAGCGATGAATGGTTTCCTGGGCAGAGACACCCCGATACTTGTAATCGCGGATGATGCGGCGAAGCAAACGGTTATCTGTTGTCGGGATGTAATTGTGATTGTCCAGAAGAATCGTGGTCAGCGCCGAAGCATATACTCTGAATATCTGCTCCTGTGGGATGTGGGCAGTCAGCTCTGGGTTCAATGCATGAATGCCCTCTACTACCAGCACATTGTTATCGGCCATCTTCAGCTTGTTGCCGCTCTTTTTACTCTTTCCGCTCTGGAAATCATACTTCGGCAATTCTACCTCCTCACCACGGAAGAGGGCGTTGAACTGCTCGTTGATCAAATCGAGATCCAGGGCATAGATGCTCTCATAATCATATTCGCCCGAAGCATCCTTCGGCGTTTTCTCCCTATCTACGAAATAATCATCGAGCGAAATCTGGAGCGGTTTCAATCCGTTTACGGCAAGCTGTATGCTCAGACGCTTGCACGAAGTGGTCTTGCCCGAAGAAGAAGGACCTGCCAGCAGCACCAGTTTCACGCCCTTGCGGCTGGCAATCTCCTCAGCAATCTTGGCAATCTTCTTCTCCTGCAGCGCCTCGCTGATATTGATGATGCCGGTAGAATAATTGGCATCTATCGCCTGGTTAAAATCGCCTACAGTCCTGATGCCCAGGATACTCTGCCAGCGATGATGCTCCTTGAATATCTCAAACATCTTGTCCTGCCGGGTCATTTCGCCCAGCACATCCGGGTTCTTGAGCGAAGGAATGCGCAGGAGCATGCCATCATAATATTTCTCCAGCCCGAAGAGATAGAGCTGCGAGGTATTGGTGAGCAGCGTGCCGTAGTAATAATCTACATAATCACCTATTTTATAATAGGTAGTATAGATAGCGCCCGATGTCTTGAGCAGTTTCACCTTCTCAACATCCCCTTTCTCCTGGAACAGCGCAACAGCCTCTTCGGTAGGCACGGTGAAGCGGCGTATCGGCATCCTGGCATCGATAATCTCCTGCATGCGACGGCGGATGATGTTCACATCTTCATCAACAACAGGTCTGCCCAGGCGGATATCTACGTAGAAACCATTCGACACGGGGATATCAATCACCACATCTGTAGCAGGATAAATGTCCTGTACCGCCTTGCAGAGAACAAAGAAGAGGGTACGGGTATATGCACGCGAACCGGATGAAGAAGTCATATCAAGGAATTCTACATCTTTAGAATTATAAACACGATAATGCATGCCTTCAACCTTGTTATTTACCCTTGCAGACACCGGTCCGTGGGTCATTTTGAGGTCAAATGCAGAAAAAATATCAAAAAGTGTGCTTCCGATTTCTACTTTCTGAGATTTTTTATTATTTTTGCAACGGATTTGAATTACTTGTTTCATTTGTATTAAAACTATGTTACAAAATTAAACTAATCTACCCGCTCTCGAAGCCCCCGAAGGTGCTTTTTGAGCATCGGCTTACTCTTTTTAGAAGAGAGACGCCTACAGAGTGTAAAGTTACGAAGAAATTCGGAAACTTGATGTATTTGACAACATTAATTAAGTTATTATATGTCGATTTGGATATTTTTTAAGCTTATTGGAGCACTCGCCCTACTGATGTTCGGTATGAAGACCATGAGCGACAGTTTGCAGAAGATGGCAGGACCACAGCTCCGCCATGTGTTAGGAACCATGACCACCAATCGTTTGACGGGCATCCTCTCGGGTATGCTCATCACCGCAGCGGTGCAGTCTTCTACAGCCACAACGGTGATGACCGTATCATTCGTTAATGCTGGTCTCCTTACTCTAGCCCAGGCTATCTCCGTTATCATGGGCGCCAACATCGGAACCACGCTCACCGCATGGATCATGAGTGCCGGTTTCTCGTTTAACATCACAGATTTTGTATGGCCGGCATTCTTCATCGCCATCATCCTGATTTACAGCAAGAAACGCAAGATTATCGGCGACTTCATCTTCGGTATATCCTTTATGTTTCTCGGTTTGGGTACTTTACGCCAAACCGGTATCGACATGGATCTGGCTCATAATCAGCCGGTTCTTGAATTCTTTGCAAGTTTCGATCCTCACAGTTTCCAGACTACCATCACCTTCCTGATTATCGGTAGTATACTCACTATGTGCGTGCAGAGTTCGGCAGCCGTCATGGCAATTACGATGATACTCTGCTCTACCGGCGTATTGCCTATCTATCAGGGTATTGCGCTTGTGATGGGTGAGAATATCGGAACAACCGTAACCTCCAATGTGGCAGCGCTCACCGCCAACACCCAGGCCCGGAGAGCGGCGATGGCGCACATGGTATTCAACATCTTTGGTGTGCTTTGGATACTCTGCGTATTCCGCCCGTTCATCCATCTGGTTTGCGGCTGGGTAGGTTATGACGACATGATGGAGAAGACCGATCCTCATTTCGTAGCCAATGCCGCCAAGCTATCCTTTGTGCTTGCCGCCTTCCATACCACCTTTAACCTATCCAACACCTTTATCCTGGTTTGGTTCATTCCACAGATAGAGAAGCTGGTATGCAAGATTATCCGTCCTAAGAAGAATACCGATGAAGACGATTTCCGCCTGCGCTTTATCCAGAGCGGTATCATGAAGACACCGGAAATCTCTGTCTTGGAGGCACAGAAGGAAATCCATTGTTTTGCCGAGCGCATCCAGCGCATGTTCGGCATGGTGAAGACGCTTCTTGGCGAGACCAATGAAGAAAAGTTTGTAAAACTCTATAGCCGCATCGAGAAATACGAGGGCATCTCTGACAGCATGGAGATAGAGATTGCCAAGTATCTCGACCAGGTGAGCGATTCTCATCTTTCTGACGAGACCAAGGCCAAGATTCGTGCCATGCTCCGTGAGATTTCTGAAATCGAGAGTATCGGTGACAGCTGCTTCAACATCGCACGCACGCTGAACCGCCGTTTCAAGGGCAAGGAAGACTTCATCACTTCACAGTATGAGCACATGCATCAGATGATGGAACTTACCGACAATGCCCTTACCCAGATGAACATCACACTCGTAGGTCATAAGGGAGACAACGATGCCAATCTCTCTTTCAACATCGAGAATGAGATCAACAACTACCGCAACCAGTTGAAGAGCCAGAACATCAACGATGTAAACAACCATCTCTATACCTACGCCATCGGTACCATGTATATGGATATCATCCAGGAATGCGAGAAACTCGGCGACTACGTGGTGAACGTAGTGGAGGCCCGCATGGGTGTAAGACAGCATGAGGCATAACACCTCTTTATATATATATCAGCAAAAGCTTCAAACCGTCGTTGCGGTTTGAAGCTTTTGCTGTTTCATGAGGTTCCATTCGGAATCTCCAAATTACTTTCAAACAAAATTGCCCGGCAAACAGAAATTGAACCGTTTTGAACCAATCCACTTTCATTCTTTTTATCACTAGTGTCCCGTTAAAACGAGACAATTATTAAATAAGTTATTAATACTCAGAAGTTTACGGACTTTTTATAGTGTATTCGATTTGATTTTGTATCTTTGCACGCATATTTAAAATACGTGTGCGATGAACAAAGGCAAAACTATATTCTCTCAGATTATGTCACTTATACCAGAACGTGATTTCAAAACTTGTGTAGACCGTTATAAGGGAAACTACAGAGCAAGAAACTTCTCTTGCAAAGACCAATTCCTAGTAATGAGCTATGCTCAATTAACAGGTCGTGAATGCATTCTTTGTTACTAGGGCAAAAGATAACATGCTTTTTGAAGTTGTATCAGAAGCCGAAGTTGACAAGAGTACTGGTATCATTTCTGATGAACGTATCAAATTAACAGGACTACATACAGCCAAATGGTATCCTGAATAACTTAGAATGGTAACCTATGAGGACTATGCAACAAGTAAGGTGTATAGGTTTCTCACAAACAACATAGAATATGAAGCGCTTACCATATCTGAATTATATAGGGAAAGCTTTATTAATAGATTTTATTCGGTATCTGCGAAAAGAAACAAAACATTTTATTCGTTGCCACCGAATAAAAAATACCGTTTTTATTTTGTGGTATCGAATAAATTTTGTACTTTTGCCGCAAAAAGTAAGTATATGGAAAAGGAATTGTTTCGAGCGATAATAACTGAGAACCAGGAATATATAGGTCGTATTCCTTTGGTACAGCGTCCTCTAGACCTAGAGGAGTATGGCAATTATGTGTTTGTTGGAGTAAGGCAAGCAGGAAAATCCTATTTGCTATACCAGAGAATTCAGCAATTGCTGGCAAATGGAGTTGAGATAGAAAATATAGTATATATCAACTTTGACGATGAACGCTTGCAAGGAATGCCGGTAACAGACTTCGACCTTATATTGCAAGCCTATCATAGCATGTATGAGAGTCAGCCCATCTTCTTCTTTGATGAGATACAGAATGTGGAAGGGTGGGCAAACTTTGCACGCCGTCTTGCCAACCAAAAATATCGCATCTATATAACTGGCAGCAATGCCAAAATGCTAAGCCGTGACATAGAGACTGTTTTGGGAGGAAGATATCTGGATATCAGCGTATTTCCATATAGCTTTTCAGAATATCTGAAAGCTGTAGGAGTGTTGCTTTCAAAGAATTGGCAATATGGACGAAAAGCAAATGAACTGCAGCGCCACTTCCGAAGCTACTTCGACTGGGGTGGGTTCCCTGAGCTTGTACATTTTCAAGAAAAGAGAGTATGGTTAAACAGCTTGTATAATCGTATTTTCTTTAATGACCTGGTGGTTCGTCACAAGATAAAAAACGAGGATGCCTTACGCCTATGTGTAAGAAGATTGGCAGAAAGCGTGAAACAGCCCTGCTCCTTGAACCGTTTGAGCAATCTGATAAAAGCAACCGGTACTTCATGTAGCCCATCAACAGTAATGGAGTATGTTCGCTATCTACAGGAATCATGCTTATTGATTTCTATCGATAATTATGTCTCCAAGTTCGTGGAGAAAGAAACAATTAAAAAACATTATTTTGTAGATAATGGGCTGCTGCATCTCTTCATCAGCAATCCGAATACCTCTTTACTGGAGAATCTTTGCGCAATTACATTGTATAAGAAATACGGCAAGGGCTTATACTATTACAATAAAAACATAGAGGTGGATTTCCATGTGCCTGATGAGGGACTGGCTGTGCAAGCGAGCTATCAGATGAGCGACGGAGAAACCATAGAGCGGGAAGTGAAAGCATTAGTAGCCTTGCATGGTTTGTATCCTCTGAAGCGAGCCATGATAATCACCTACGAGGATGAAGGAGAGATTGTGCGTGATGGACTCAAGATAGAAATAAGACCGGCATGGAAATGGGTGTTGGAAGGTTAGCAGAAGAAACGACAAGGGGCTATATGCCACGATGAAAAAGTGGCGTATAGACCCTTGATTATATGGTGAAAGAACCGTACAGTTTATCTTTCAAGAACATTCCACTTGATGCCTCCATTCTGTCCTGCCACATAGTTGCAGAGAGGAATGCCGGGATGGGTCAGGTTGGAAAGATAAAGAGGCTCATCAGCCACAAACTGGTGGCAGGTAAACGTATCCCCGGCAGCCAGTTTGCTGTTCAGCGATTCCATCACCTTGAAATTGTCATTTCCCAGATACTTGATGGTAAGAATACGGCCGGGCTCCCAGGTCAGTCTAACCAGATCATTTACGACAAGAGCATCAGCAATCAGCTTGCTCTTGATAAAGAATCGGCTGGAAGCAACAGCATCCTTACTCTCTACGAACGCATTCCAGCTGGGATATCCCACCATGCGGGAGAGCAATTCCAGATTGAACCTGCTCGGCTTGCAGGAACATGCCACATATCCCCACAGACGCTTCAGCGTGCTCACCGAAACCGTTTCCTGGGTATAACCCTCTATCTGTCGGGAAAGGAAATCAAAATCCCTTGGTGAAACAATCTTTCGTCCCACCAGCGTTTCGACCTCATTCTTGAGTCTATCAAAATCTTCTTTTTTATAATCTTCCATCATTATATATTCATCTATTTGCTTTTTACAGATTGCAAAGATAAGCAATATTTGCCGTTTTTCCCACAAAAAATGTACCTTTTATTGCAATAAACTGAAATTGAACCGTTTTGAACCAATCCACTTTCGTTCTTTTTATGTATTTTTGAAGCCAGAAAGTAAAGATTGATTTGGGAGATAAAATAAAATCTGAAAGCGTATTTATAGTCATTTGAATCATTTTCTATGAACCCAGGATATTAGAGCAGGACAGATATAACATCCCTGCGGTCTGAGATTCTATATGAATCTCAAACCATATCCTTTTAACAAAGAAATGGCATCCCCTCAAAAACAGGGAGTGCCATTTTTAATTTTATCGTTGTCATTTCTCAAACTCCACAATATAAGTAAAGCGCCCCCACGGTGAACGGCAATAAGCATCTTTGCTACCCTTAGGAACATAGAGAACAATCTTCCTAAAACTAAGAGCCTCAAAGATATCATCCATCGTCACCTTCCAAATTGCATTTCCCAACCTAGGTGGCGTCTTGCTACGGAAATATATACTCTCCAGATTAGGACTGCCGTCAAAGACATGTTTCATCACGTGCAACTTGGGATTATCTGGCATCACGACCCGCTTCAGGAAAGGATGCACAGCAAAAGCACTATCCTCCAACTCATCTACACGATAACTCACACCCTGATATTTCACGGTAGCTGGTATCTCGATGACAGAATCCCGGTCATTGGCAGCACTTACTGTAACCAAACCGCCACCCCACGACTTATATTCCAGGTTGCCAACAGTAAACTGAGCAACCACATCGTATAGTATCTCTGGCTTTACCACCTTATTATATAAAACAATACCTGATGTGCCCAAAACTAAAAAAGCGAGAAGACAGTTTAAAGCTATTAGGCGACGATGAAGCGACTGAATATGCATCCTTAAAGCTAACACATTAGGATACCGATACTCTAAAGGAAGAAAACATCTCTTGACAGCCCAACGGCAAGACCATCCCAGCCGCATCTCCTTCAAGATGACTCCCAGGCTGTAGATATCATTGCGCACATCAGGCACACTCTCCTCCTGCTGCTCAGGCGAAACATACCCTTCGGTACCGGCAGGGCTCTTCAGAATGGTATAGCTATCGGCATCAGAGAGCCCGAAATCAATCAACTTGATCGTACCTCCGTTACGGGCTATCATGATATTGGCAGGTTTCAGGTCGCGATGCACAATCTGCTGATTGTGCACATACTCCATCACCTGCAAAAGCTGGCGGGCTATCTGCCTGCGTTCAAAACCGGAATGCCCTTGGGTGAGCCATTCTTCAAGCGTCACACCATCTATCCATTCCATCACGATACATCTGCCGTATCCCTCAACTTCCTCCAACCCTTCAACCTTCACAATACCGGGATGGTCAAGGCGGGCTAGGATGTCGTATTCCTTCTGCTGAAGCTGCAGGAAGATAGAATCATGACACACATCAGACTTCAACGATTTCAATATCCACCACTGACCATTGCGCTTGGCACGGAGCAGGACATTAAAACCGCTGGTAGAGAGCTCGGAGATTTCCGTGAATCTATCCGAAACTGCATCTACAGGAGACAATATAAAACCTGATACTTGCGTCATAAGTGCAAAGATAATACTTTTTGTGAAGAAACAGAAGAATTTAAAATAATTTTTGCATAACAATATGGATAACTCATGAAAAAATAGTATCTTTGCACCCAAAATTGCAATTTTATTAATAATTAATGAAGATTCTAGTAACGGGTGCGTCGGGCTTTATCGGCAGCTACATCGTGGAAGAGGCCTTAAGACAGGGCATGGAAACCTGGGCGGCAGTACGCCCTACCAGTTCCAGAAAGTATCTGCAAGACGAACGCATCCATTTTATCAATCTCAATCTTTCTTCAGAGGAAGAGTTGGAGAAAGAACTCGCCCCGCACGAGTTCGACTATATAGTGCATGCAGCCGGCGCAACGAAGTGCCTGCATGCAGAGGACTTTTATAAGGTAAACACAGAGGGAACCAAGCATCTGGTGAACGTCCTTCTGCGCCTCCAGATGCCTATCAGGCGATTTGTCTTTGTCAGTTCGCTCAGCATCTTTGGAGCCATCCGCGAAGAGCAGCCTTATCAGGAAATCTCAGAACATGATACTCCTAAGCCAAATACAGCATACGGAAAGAGTAAGCTGGAGGCAGAACGCTATCTGGACAGCATCGGCAATAACTTCCCTTATATCATCCTCCGCCCTACAGGAGTTTACGGTCCTAGGGAGAAAGATTATTTTCTCATGGCGCAGAGCATCAAGCAGCATGTTGACTTTGCTGTAGGATTCAAGCGCCAGGACATCACCTTTGTATATGTACAGGACGTAGTACAGGCTGTATTCCTGGCTCTGGATCATGGAATGAACGGCAGGAAATACTTCCTCAGCGATGGAGAAGTATATCAGTCGGCCGCTTTCAGCGACCTGATAAAAAAGGAGTTAGGCAATCCTTGGATACTACGCATCAAGGCACCTGTCTGGGTATTGCGCATCGTAACCTTCTTCGGAGAGTATCTCGGAAGGATGACGGGCAAGATGTCGGCCCTGAACAATGACAAGTACAACATTCTGAAACAGCGCAACTGGCGATGTGATATTGAGCCAGCCATGGATGAACTGGGCTATCATCCTCATTATCCACTGGAAAGAGGTGTGAAGCTCGCCATCAAGTGGTACAAGGATAACGGATGGCTGTAAACTATAAACTAATAAGAAGCGTGATAAAAGATTATTTCAAGATAGACAAGAACCCGAAGAAGGGACTGATGACACTGGAATGGGTCATGCTGGGATATATGGCAATCACCATTATCACCATGCTCTTTACCTACACAAAACTCGTAAACCCAGAAGCTATGCTCTGGGGACGACTGAGAGTGCTCGTCATGACCATCGCTCTTTGGGCAGTATACCGCATGATACCTTGCCGCATCACCAAGATGGTGCGCATCATTGCCCAGATGGCTTTGCTTGCCTGGTGGTATCCCGACACCTACGAAATCAACCGCATGTTCCCCAACCTCGACCATATCTTTGCAGGTTGGGAGCAGGATCTTTTCGGATGTCAGCCCGCCCTGCTCTTTGCCAAAGCCCTGCCTTGGGCTGTAGTAAGCGAACTGATGTCGATGGGCTACTTTATGTATTATCCGATGATTGCATTGGTTTCATTCTATTATTTCTTCTGTAGATATTATGAGGCTGAAAGAGCTACATTCGTCATGCTCACCAGTTTCTTTATCTACTATCTCATCTACATCTATGTACCGGTAGTGGGTCCGACCTTCTACTTTGATGCAGTAGGGATATCAGAAATAACCAAAGGCATCTTCCCGGCTTTGGGCGATTACTTCAATACCCATACCAACTGCCTGCCGACACCGGGCTACACCGATGGAATCTTCTACCAGCTTGTAGAGGATGCCAAGAACGCCGGCGAGCGTCCTACTGCCGCTTTCCCAAGTTCGCATGTGGGCGTGAGCACCATCTGCATGCTCCTGGTCTGGCATACCGGCAACCGAAAACTGCTATACGTGATGCTGCCATTCTACATCTTCCTGTGTCTGGCTACCGTATATATTCAGGCGCATTATCTCATCGATGCCATCGCCGGCCTCATCTCTGCCGTTGTCATCTATTTTGTATTGATGGCAGTATCGAAGGGAATGATAGAGCATCATACTCCTTCTTCGCGACTGAGATTCAGATAGTTACATATTTTAATTACAATAACATTATAAACGAATAGAATTCATCTAGAACAATGAAGAAACTATTTATTGAGACTTATGGCTGCCAGATGAACGTGGCAGACAGTGAGGTAGTTGCCTCTGTGATGCAGATGGCTGGCTACGAAATCTGTGAGAAAGAAGAAGAGGCTGATGCCATCTTCCTGAACACCTGCAGTATCCGCGAGAATGCAGAGAACAAGATTTATCATCGCCTCGACACCCTGCATGCAGAGCAGAAAAAGGGAAGAAAGGTGATTCTCGGCGTTTTGGGCTGTATGGCAGAGCGCGTGAAGGATGACCTCATCCAGAACCACTATGCCAATCTCGTTTGCGGACCAGACAGCTATCTCAACCTGCCGGATATGATTGCGCAGTGCGAGATGGGAACCAACGCCATCAACATCGAACTCTCTAAGACCGAGACTTACCGTGACATCGTACCTCAGCGCATCGGTGGCAACAGAGTGAGCGGTTTCGTAAGCATCATGCGTGGTTGCAACAATTTCTGCCACTACTGCATCGTGCCTTATACCCGTGGACGTGAGCGCAGCCGCGATGCTGAGAGCATCCTGCGTGAGGTTCGCGATTTGCAGCAGCGTGGCTTCAAGGAGGTTACCCTGCTGGGACAGAATGTAAACAGTTATGGTCTCTCGCCATCGGGCAAGCGCGAGGAAGGCAGTCTTTCCTTTGCCGAGCTCCTCCACATGGTAGCCCAGGCTGTACCGGATATGCGAGTGCGCTTCACCACCTCTAACCCAGAGGATATGACCGAGGACATCCTCCACGCCATTGCCGAAGAGTCAAACCTCTGCAAGCACATCCACTTCCCTGCACAGAGCGGAAGCAACAAGATTTTGAAGCTGATGAACCGCAAATACACCCGTGAGGAGTATCTGCAGCGCATCGCCGATATCAAGCGCATCATTCCAGGCTGCGGCATCACCACCGACATCTTCGTGGGTTATCACGACGAGACCGAGGAAGACCATCAGGAAACCCTCTCTCTGGTGAAGGAAGTAGGCTTCGACAGCGCCTTCATGTTCAAGTATTCAGAGCGCCCGGGCACCTACGCAGCCAAGCACCTGCCAGACAACGTTTCTGAGGAAACCAAGATAGCCCGCCTCAACGAACTTATCAAGTTGCAAACCGAGGTGAGTGCCGAACAGAACAAGAAGGATGAGGGCAAGGTATTCACCATCCTCATCGAGAACTTCAGCAAGCGTAGCCGCGAGCAGATGATGGGTCGAACAGAACAGAACAAGGCGGTTGTCATCGATAAGGGCAACCACCACATCGGAGAGTTCGTGAAGGTTCGCATCACCGGTTCTACCTCTGCTACTCTCTTCGGAGAAGAAGTAAAGGAGTAAAACCAAACTCTTCAGAACAGCTTTTTCTGAATAAAAAGACTCTTCTGAAAGAAAAAACAGAATATAAACAAGAAAAACCGCCAAAAGTTTGGCGGTTTTCTTAAAAAGCACTATATTTGCACCTATGAAGGAATTCTTGCAAATTTTACGCCGATTCGTCCCTCCATACAAAAAGTATCTGGGACTGTCAATCCTGTTCAATATCCTGTCTGCGGTATTGAACATCTTTTCGTTTGCAGCCTTGATACCAATCCTGCAAATCCTGTTCAAAGTAGATGGTGGTATCCGTGTCAACGAGTATATGCACTGGAATGGAGATTGGGGTAGCATCAAGGAGGTTGCAACCAATAACCTGTATTATTATATTCAGGAGTTTATTGTTGTCCATAGTGCATCAACAGCCCTTTTGGTCATCGGCATATTCCTAGCCTTCATGACATTCCTCAAGACGGGAGCCTATTTCCTCTCGTCAGCCACCATCATACCTATCCGTACAGGTATCGTAAGAGACATCCGCAACCAGATTTACCAGAAGATAAACAGTCTCTCGCTCGGTTTCTTCAGCGAGGAGCGCAAGGGAGATATCATTGCCCGCATGAGCGGTGATGTGCAGGAAGTGGAGAGCAGCATCATGTCGTCGCTCGACATGCTCTTCAAGAACCCTATCCTGATCCTCTTCTATTTCATCACACTCATCTGCATCAGCTGGCAGCTTACCCTCTTCACCATCCTCTTTGTGCCACCTTTCGGCTGGTTCATGGGAGTAGTGGGCAAGAAACTGAAGGCACACAGTATCGAGGCACAGGCACTTTGGAGCGATACGATGAGTATGGTAGAAGAAACGCTGGGCGGCTTGCGCATCATCAAGGCGTTCTGTGCAGAAGAAAAGATGAACAAGCGTTTCAATCAGGTTAACAGCAGCTACCGCGACAACATCATGCGTGTAAATATCCGCCAGCAGATGGCACACCCGATGAGTGAGTTCCTGGGAACCATCCTCATCGTAGTGGTATTGTGGTTTGGCGGTATTCTGGTTCTGGATTATGGCAGAATCGACGGTCCTACCATCATCTTCTATCTCGTGATGCTCTACAGCATCATCAACCCACTGAAGGAATTCTCCAAGGCGAGTTACAATATCCCAAAGGGATTGGCAAGTATGGAGCGTATCGACAAGATTCTGCAGGCTGAGGTGGAAATCAAGGACAAGGAGACCCCTGAGCATATCAGCAGCTTCGAACATCAGATAGAGTTCCGCCACGTTTCCTTCGCCTATACCGACCGAAAGAGCGCCGAACTGGTTTATGTATTAAAGGATATCAATCTCGTGATACCAAAAGGCAAGACTGTTGCACTTGTTGGTCAGAGCGGTAGCGGTAAGAGTACGATGGTAGATTTGATTCCTCGTTACTATGATGTACAGGAAGGCGATGTGCTGATTGACGGCATTAATGTGAAAGACCTTGCCGTACATGACCTTCGCATGCTGATAGGAAATGTAAACCAGGAGGCTATCCTCTTCAATGCAAGTTTCAAGGACAATATCCGATTCGGCAAGACCGATGCTACGGATGAGGAAATAGCCAATGCAGCTAAGATAGCCAATGCTTACGAGTTCATTACCAAGTCGGAGCATGGTTTCGATACAAATATCGGTGACCGAGGCGGCAGACTTTCCGGTGGCCAGCGCCAGCGTGTCAGCATCGCCCGTGCCATCCTCAAGAATCCTCCTATCCTCATCCTCGATGAGGCAACATCAGCCCTCGATACCGAGAGCGAGCGCCTGGTTCAGGATGCCTTGGAGAAACTGATGAAAACCCGTACCACCGTGGCTGTGGCTCACCGATTGAGTACCATCAAGCATGCCGATGAAATCTGCGTATTGCACGAGGGTAAGATTGTGGAGCGCGGTACCCACGATGAACTGATTGGAAAAGACGGATATTACAAGAAGTTGCATGATATGCAGCAGGTGTAATTGAGTAAAGAGTTAATTGTTAAGAATTTATAGTTTTACAGATGGTTAAGATTGTTTATGCATTCTTTTATGCAATATCGCTGCTGCCTTTCAGGCTGCTCTATTGCATTGCCGACTTCGAGTACTTCATGATGTATTACGTCATCAAGTACCGCAGAGGCATTGTGCGTAAGAATCTCACCACCTCCTTCCCTGAGAAATCAGAAGAAGAGATTGTTGACATCGAGAAGAATTTCTACCGCTGGTTCAGCGATTACTTCTTCGAGGCGGTTAAACTTCTGAGCATCAGCGATAAGGAACTTCGCCGCCGATTCAAGGTATATAACAGCGAAGAAGTGGAACAATGTTTCCAGGAAGGTCAGGATGTGGCAGCCATCCTCGGTCATTACTGCAATTGGGAGTGGCTCTCATGTGTAGGCATCGAACTGCCTAAAAGCCGCATCATGGGCCTCATCTATCATCCTCTGCGCAACCAAGCCTTCGACGAACTCTTCAAGCGCATCCGTTCTCACGAGGAGAATGGCGTGGTGGTGCCAAAGAAAGACATCCTCCGCTATCTGGTGGATTACAAGCGCAAGGGCATCATGAGCATCTTCGGCTACATCAGCGACCAGGGACCCAAGTGGGAGAACATCCACCTGTGGCTTCCTTTCCTCAATCATCCCGAAACCCCAGTGTTTACAGGTGGTGAGAGAATCATGAGAAAGATGAACGATGCCGTGTTCTATGTAGAGATGTCCCGCCCTAAGCGCGGCTACTACACGGCAACCTACAAACTCATCACCCGCAATCCGAACTCCCTGCCGGAGCACGAGATTACTCGTCGCTTCTTTCAGATGCTGGAAGAAACCATCCGCAAGAATCCACCTTATTATTTATGGACGCATAACAGATGGAAGCGAACCAGGGAGGAGTTTGACAAGCGATATGAAATTAAAAACGGTAAAGTAATTCCTAAAGAATCATGAGAATAGTTCTTTTCTGTGAAAACAAGTATGCCATAGACATACTTAATCCGATACAAGAACATGTGACAAAGCAACATTTGCCACACGAGATATTGTGGTATATCCACAAACCAAAGATAGACTGTTTTCCATACGCCGACCAGGTGAAATGGACCAACTCTATTCAAGAAGTCTATGACTTCCAGCCAGAGGCTATCTATGTGCCAGGCAACATTGTGCCTTACTATCTGCCAGGCGTCAAGATACAGGTATTCCACGGCTATGCCGCAGAGAAGAAAGATCACTGGATTATCCGCCGTTACTTTGACACCTATTTCACCCAAGGTCCTTACTTCACTTCCCACTTCGAAGCTCTGGCCAAGAGATATGGAGATTTCGAGGTGTTGGAAACGGGATGGCCTAAGCAAGATTGGATCAAGGAAAACCTGCATAAATATGATGCCGACCGAGAGAAACTGCTCAGGGAAAGCGGCAAGGAGACCTTGATCCTTTACGCTCCTACCTTCTCGCCAAAACTCACTTCGCTTCCTTACATCAAGGAAGAGCTGGGCAAGCTGGCAAAGGAGCGCAATGCCCTGATAGTAATGAAGTTCCATCCGCTTACCCGTCAGGAATGGGTAGATGAATACCGTGAATGGGCTGCAACCAAGAAGGATGTTCTCTTCATCGACAAGGGAGAGAACGTAACCAAATATCAGCTGATGGCAGATACGCTCATCAGCGATACCTCTTCTACTATCTATGAGTTCCTGCTGCTCTCTCGCCCAGTAATCACCCTCGGCACCATATCCAAGGATATCTACTGGGAAAACATCACGGAACCTGATCAGCTGATTGCCGCCTACGAACATGCCCTCACAGACCCTGAGGCGATAGCCAAGAGACAGTGGATAGTAGACAACTACGATCCATATTCGGACGGCAACGTATGCCAGCGCATGCTCGACGGAGCCGAAGACTACATCCGTCGCCATGGTGTACCAAAGAACAGAAAGCTGAATCTCTGGCGTAAATATACCAGCATCAAGACATTTGGAAGAATAAAGAAAAGTTAAATTATTAATATAATATAGGTGGGAAATGCAAGTTTTGCGTTTTAACTATGTTATATATTAATAAAGTAATAAAAGACATATTAAGATATGATTAATTTTACAGTAGGCCCTGTCATGGCAAGCGATGAAGTTAGAGCCATCGGTGCAAAACAGGTTCCTTATTTCAGAACAGCAGAGTTCTCCGCCATCATGAAGGAGAACGAACAATTGATGAAGCAGTTTGCCAAGGCATCAGACGATGCCCGCACAGTTTTTATCACAGGTTCGGGCACAGCCTCTATGGAAGCCGTGGTCATGAATGTATTCACTCCTGCCGACAAAGTACTGGTAGTGAATGGCGGTAGCTTTGGCCACCGATTCGTACAACTCTGTGAAATTCATGAGATTCCACATACTGAGATCAAACTTGAGATGGGTACTCCACTCACGGCTGAAGATCTCCAACCATACGAGGGACAAGGCTATACCGGCTTCCTCGTCAATCTACATGAGACTTCTACCGGCGTACTCTACGACATCCAGATGATCAGCGACTTCTGTCATCGCAACCATATTTTCCTGGCAGTAGATTCCATCAGTTCTTTCCTCGCCGACCCATTCAACATGAAGGAGTTGGGCGTAAACGTGATGATTACAGGTTCACAGAAGGCATTGGCGTGTCCTCCAGGCATTTCTGTCATCATTCTCGATACAGAAGCCATCAAACGAGTAGAGGCAAACAAGGTGAAGTCAATGTATTTCGACCTGAAGGATGCCTTGAAGAATGGTGAGCGTGGACAGACTCCTTTCACCCCAGCCGTAGGAACCTTACTGCAGATTCATGCCCGTCTGAAGGAGATAGAGCGCAATGGCGGTGTGGAGAGCGAGAACCAGCGCATGAAAATGCTTGCAGAAGATTTCAGAAACAAGATCAAGGACCTGCCATTCACCATCGTTTCCCAATCGATGTCAAATGCCGTTACTCCTCTGCATCCACAGAACGCCTCAGCCTACGACATCTTCCTGAAGCTGAAAGACGAATATGGCATCTGGGTATGTCCTAATAGTGGCGATATGGCAGAAAAGGTGTTCCGTGTAGGTCATCTCGGCAACCTGAGTCCAAAAGACAACACCACTCTCGTTGATGCACTGAAGGATATGCAGGCTAAGGGACTGCTATAAAGGGGCTGCTATAATATATATATAATAAGGTATAGAGAACTTTCAAGATAGAGAAACTTATGGTTAAAGTCATCACATACGGTACTTACGACCTGCTTCATTATGGTCACATCCGTCTCCTGGAGCGCGCCAAGGCTTTGGGCGACTACCTCATCGTGGGCGTAACCTCGGATACCTTCGACCGTGAGCGTGGCAAAATCAATGTACAACAATCCCTCATGGAACGAGTGGAAGCCGTGCGTGCCACTGGCATTGCCGATGAAATCATCATCGAGGAATACGAGGGACAAAAGATTGACGACATCAAGCGACTGGACGTAGATATCTTTACCGTAGGTTCTGACTGGAGAGGCAAGTTTGACTATCTCAACGCCTATTGCAAGGTGGTTTATCTAGACCGCACTCAGGGCGTATCGAGTACGGAGATCAGAAGCGAGCAGCAGGTGGTTAGCCTCGGACTGGTTGGCGAATCGCCTATCCTCAACAAGATAGAGCGGGAAAGCCAATATGTCAATGGGCTAGAGGCAGGAAAGGTTTTCTCCCTCAACGACCAATATCTCTCAGAGAATCTGCAGGCAGCGGAAAAGCAGGCAGCCAGTTTTCAGGAACTTCTGGATGAAAGCGACGCGCTCTATGTCATCTCTGCCCCAAGCAAGCACTATGCTCAAATAAAGGAGGCATTAGAAGCTGGCAAACACGTATTGTGCGAATCGCCTATCACTCTTCAGCCTCAGCAATGGAAAGAACTCAAGGAAATAGCAAAAGACAAGAAGGTAGTCTTGATGGATTCTATCAAGACCGCCTATTCCGTAGCCTATTACCGACTCTTACTCTTGGCTAAGGGCGGTATCATCGGTGATATCATGTCGGTGGATGCAACCTGCACCAGTCTCGTAGACTTTGACCCGACCCAGGATTCACAGAAGAGTCTTTACGAATGGAACAGTATCTGCGCCTGGGGACCGACGGCACTCCTGCCTATCTTCCAGCTTTTGGGCACAGAATACAGCAGCAAACAGATAGCCACTCACTTCTTGGACGAAGCAAAGCGCTATGATGCCTTTACCAAGATATCCTTCCTCTATCCTCATGCCGTAGCTTCGCTGAAGGTTGGTCAAGGCGTAAAGTCGGAAGGCGAATTGATTATCTCGGGCACCAAGGGATACATCTACGTACCAGCCCCATGGTGGAAGACCGATTACTTCGAGGTGAGATACGAAAATCCGCAGAACAACAAGCGCTACTTCTACCAGCTGGATGGTGAAGGATTACGCTATATGCTCCTCTCCTTCCTCAAAGCCATCCGCACAGGCAAGGACTTCTCGTATGTATCTGATGACACATCAGAAGAAATCGTCAGGACTATCGCCGATTTCGAGGCAAGAAAAGATATGGCTGTCATCTAAAGACATTATCATACGGCATGATGACCAGTTATTCTACACATTTGCAGTACAAATCATAAAAGATATGGCAATAATATAGTTTCCTACAGAAAGTAATAATAAAAATGGAAGTTCAAAAAAGAATCAATCAAGAAGAAACCAAAGAAATGCAGCAGTATATACTGAATATACTGCTTGCTATCGACAAGGTATGCAAGGAGCATAATTTACGCTACTATCTCCTTGCAGGTACAATGCTAGGAGCTGTTCGTCACAAGGGATTTATTCCATGGGACGATGATGCGGATGTTGCACTACCACGTGAGGACTACAACATTTTAGTTAAACATGCCAACGAATGGTTGCCGGAAAGGTATGAACTTGTCAGCGGTTTACAAGACCCAATGTATCCTTATCAATTCGCAAGAATACAAGACAAGGAAACCACCTATATCTTGCGTCGCAAATTCAACTTCGTTGGCGGATTGCCAGTGGATGTTTTCCCACTAGATGGTATGACAGAGAATGCTTTCTTGCGACGCAAGCATTATTTCAAATATCAGTTATCTAAGAAGTTGCTTTATTATTCTACCGTTGACCCTTTTAAACACGGACATGGCCTAAGAAGTTACCTTGTACGCTTTGTACATAAAGTTGTATCACAAGACTGGGCACATAGAAAGATGAATAATATCCAACGAGAGTACAACTATCAAAAATCATCTCTTATAGCAGACCATGATAATGCCCCTTCTCGTGGCATCCTTCCTAAAGAAGTATATGGCACGCCAACTCCTATTGAATTTGAGGGGCATATTTTAATGGGAGTTCAAAAACCAGACACCTATCTGAGATATTGTTATGGAGACTATATGAAAATGCCAAAGCAGTATCCTCCTCAAAACTTCCGATATCTCAACCTTCACAAGCCTTACAGACAATATTTGAAGGAAATGAAGAATAAGAAGTAACTCTCTAGAATGAGATATCAATTGACAAGCCTGACTTTCAGCATAAAAGTCAGGCTTTATATTTATATGTACATATATCCGATTATTACTAGGAGTTATAATTCTAGCTTAAATTTAATAGTATGTTTCTTGCCAAAGCGGGTCCAAAACTTGGCACGTTCTTTCATCACATACGCCACAGCCTCATCTACATCATAGTTTCGAACCATGGCATATTCTGATACAAGGATTCTAATAAATTCCTTCGGTCCCCAGAATTTTCGGAGATTATAAAGTCCCTCCTTAACCCCAATTTCTCCAAACTTCATACGATTGATATCTACAATCATAAAATGGAAGCCCTCTTCATCTTGCATCCACAGCACATTGCCAGGAGTAAAATCCTTGTGCAATATTCTCTTATTGTGCATATCAGCTGCGAAATGCGCCAAAGCCTTTGCAAGTTTTTCATAGGTTCCCGGAGCTGCATCACCTATATCATAAAGCGTGTGCACATAATCACATTGTAGCGTTACAAGATAAGAATATCCCAAAAAGCCAAAGACATTACGCTGCTCTATCAAAGCTATGACAGTAGGAGTACTTATGCCTTTCTTCTCCAATATCATTGGATATTCAAAGGCACGTTCTCCCTTAGGTTTCCTCAACCTCAATGAATATATCAAGCGATTAGGGCCACTTGGCACATGATAGCGCTTTACATTAATCACTGTTCCATCGGGAGCCTCCATCACCTTAATGAGATTGCGACCCGTGTAAATCACACGTCCTTCCTTCTCGAACACATCTGGGATGCGTTCGATAAAACTTCTCATCTTTTCGTATTTTGGATTTATCTTTATCTTCATTTGTTTACAGTACTTTTATATTTTTGCCTAGGATGGTTAGGAACGCCAGGGAATAGCATTTCCAGACTATTATCTTCTAACATCTTAGGAATTATAAAATTTCTCAAATAAATTTTGTCTCGCCTTACAATTGCCGATAATTCATCTAAAGATATCCACTCAGAACAAACAGTACAAATCATAGCCTTTAAGCTTTGATAAGGCATTCTTTGTTTTACACGAGTACTTGCAATATTAGGCTCGGAACTTGCAATATTAGCCCCAGAACTTGCAATATTACCAGTCATAGGCAACCGATACTTGGTTCCTCTACCATATCCCTCTTGAACCAGCAATTTATGCTTACACATATCTTTCAACAAATCGGCGACTTCTGCCTTATGCTGGTTAAGGACAACCCTTAAGTTCTCATTTGTAATATATCCATCTGTGCAAGCTGCATTAAGAGTCAACAGGCGTTCATGTCCCAAAGAAAAAACTTCTGTTCCAAATATCCGAACCAATCTATCCTTTGTTCCTTCATCCATCATCGACTCCATCATCATTGTGAGTTCCACTAAGTCAGGCTGACTTAATGTTCTCAACATTGGTGCTCTCCAATTTGCAAATCGCCAACCAGCCAATATCTTATCAACTCCACTTCCCGCTTTTTCGGCAGAGCCAATCAGCATAAACATCTTTTGAAGAGTCTTGTTACGACATACGCTAGCACTTTCTCCATAATATTGCATTTTAGAAACCAACAATGTTCCCGGGTTAGTAAAAACAATTTTATTGCTATACAAACGCACTACCATTGTTGCATTTTCCGAATAATCGGTATGAATACAAAGATTTACTAATGCTTCACGTACAGCCACATGCGCAGGGGTTTCATCTCGACGAATATTGCCCTCCAAGATGAAAGGTTTTGGCAAGACCGCTGATAATCTTGGAAGAACACGAAGATAGAATTGGAATAAATTTGCCTCCCAAGTTCCATCAGGACAAATACGATTGGTCCATCGTATTTCAGGATTATCTGATAGTTTTTCCTGGTAATCAGGAAAGAAGTCGGGGCAACATTCATTATCAGTAATGGCGTCTTCTTTACCAAACATCAAAACTCCTGCCATTGTAAAACCTTCTTCTTTCGTTCCACGATCTGTACGATAAGCACCTATCTTTTTAAGAAACTCAAAATCAGACAAAACAGACCAAGGATGGTCTGGCTTTGCCAACTTAAATAATTGACGATATTGAGCAATAGACTCCATATCTAAATCATCTAATGAATAATTTCTCAAAATGCGGCTATCAGCGGGATTAGAAACATTCGCATCTGAAAACATACGCTGCACTTCTCGCTCCGTACATTTATAATCACCTTCATGATTGCGCTTAAAAGTACCATTGTAGGGTTGAGACGTTCTATAAACAGGACGCTGTTCTCTGGATGCACGAGGAATAAAGAATAACATAAGTTTATGACCTTTGTAATCTTCTACCACGACATCTTCTGTTTTTAACAGGTTACAACTAACCGTAGCTCGATTATTCACATTATTCCAAAAGTCCTTTGTATATTTCTCAATCTGTTCATCAGATAGATTATCTATATAGAACTTACCTTTTTTTTCTATTACTCCAAGCACGATAACTCCTCCTTCGCTATTGGCGAAGGCTGAATAGGTATCCCAAAAGCTGCCAGGAAATCCACCGGCAGCACTTTTAAACTCCAAGTCATCACTCTCTATACTATTCAAGAGTGAATCCAGATAATCCTCGAAGTTTAATCTATCACGTACTTCTAACATACTATTCTTTTATATTCTTAAACTAGATACCATCCAGATATCTCATAGGTTGCAAAGATACGAAAAACTATCAGAAAAGCAAAATTTTAGGGAAATTATCTTTCTTCCTTTATTGATACTTGCTTTTTTTTTATCTATTTTCTTGCAAGTTTAAAGTATATTTCATAATTTTGTAGCCAAAAACATCATTATAGTTTTCATAAAAAATAAGAAATCCAATGAATATTCAAAAACTGAAATATAAATTCCATAGCGGAAAAAACAGCAAACCCTGGTATTACATCAAGGAATACGCCCGTCTGTATACACCTGCCTGCATCTTGATATGGAGGGGGCAGCATTTACTTGACAAAGCCATCAAACAGCATAACAGGTCCTTTAAGTAACAATAAGATGCCAGCCCAAGTGCTGGCATCTTATCTTTGATAAAGTTTCATAAATAAATGCCACTAGCATATCGACTTTCAAGAATATTTCGTAACTTTGTACTCAGTCATTGCAAAAAGTAAAGAACTATGGTAAGAGAAAGAAGAAAGCGAATCTATCGCAAGCGAATACCTTATGGTATGCAGAATTTTGAGGATGTGATAAAAGAGGATTGCTACTATGTAGACAAGACCCCATTCATCGAAGATATAGAAGACTCTAACAAGTACTTCTTCTTTATAAGGCCTCGCCGCTTCGGCAAGAGCCTTACCATCTCCATGCTTGAAAATTACTATGACATCAACAAGAAAGACAAGTTTGATGAAATTTTTGGCAAGCTCTATATTGGTGAGAATCCAACTCCCGAACATAATAGTTATCTCATCATCCATCTCAACTTTGCCATTATTGTAGGCGACCTAAACGACTACAAGCATGGCATGGACAATTATTGCAGGACGCAGTTTAATTACTTCGTGGATGTATATTCGCATCTCTTACCAGAAGGTACCAAAGAAGGCCTCAACCAACAGGAAGATGCCGTCAACCAATTAAACTATCTTTGCACCCAAAGCAAAAAATCTGGTCAGAAGATTTATCTCTTCATTGACGAGTACGACCACTTCACCAACCAGATTCTCGCACACAAGGAGCATGAACAGAGATACCGCACCCAGACACATGGTGAAGGATATCTAAGAAAATTCTTTGATACCATCAAAGGAGCTGCAGGCGATACCCTAGCACGTGTCTTCGTAACAGGCGTTAGCCCTGTCACCATGGACGACCTGACAAGCGGATTCAATATCGGCACCAATTACTCTCTGGCACCAGAATTCAATGAGATGACAGGATTTACAGAGGATGAAGTAAGAGAGATGCTGGGCTATTACTCCAGTGTGTTGCCATTCAACCACAGCGTGGATGAACTCATCAAGGTGATGAAGCCATGGTATGACAACTATTGCTTTGCTGAAGAGGAGTACGGAAAAACGACGATGTACAATTCTGTGATGGTACTTAACTTCTTAGACAAGTACATCCGCAACAACTACAACATTCCTAAGAATATGGTAGAGAGCAATGTACGCATCGACTATGACAAGGTACGCATGCTTATCCGTCATGACAAGGAGTTTGCTCATGATGCCAGCATCATCCAGCAGTTGGTAACCCAAGGATTCGTCACAGGTAAGCTCGTAGAGAACTTCCCTGCCGAGCGCATCAACGACCCAGACAACTTCCTGAGTCTGCTCTTCTATTTCGGCATGGTAACGATAGATGGTGATTACAAGGGAGTCACCAAGTTTATCATTCCAAACGAGGTAGTACGAGACCAGATGTATACATATCTCTTAGACACCTACAAGGAGAACGATTTGACCTATGATAGTTTCAATAAGGGAAAATTAGAGTCTCAATTGGCATACGATGGCAACTACAAGGCATACTTTGAGTTCATCGCCGACAGTCTGAAGCGTTACTCTTCTCAGCGTGACAAGCAGAAGGGAGAAGCATTCGTGCATGGTTTCACCTTGGCGATGACCAGCCAGAACCAGTTCTATCGCCCTATCTCAGAGCTAGACAACGATGGTGGCTATGCCGACATTTTCCTTTCTCCGCTCTGCGACATCTACAAGGACATGGTGGACAGTTACATCATCGAACTGAAATACTGCAAGACCAATACCGCCGATGAGCAGCTGCAAGTTCTCTTCAAGGAAGCCTCTGCCCAAATCTGCCGCTATGCCAATAGCGACATCGTCAAGGAGTCGGTCAAGACCACTAAGCTCCACAAACTCGTAGTTATCTACCGAGGAGCAGAAATGGTAATGTGCGAGGAAGTAACGGAAGAATAGAAAAACTATATAAACAGTTAATCCCCCATCACGCAGCCAAAGCGTGGTGGGGGATTACTGTTTCTGATAAAATCGTTTTTTATTGCTGATGTCGCTCGATATATTCAGCAGCCTGGATATTCGAGAAGACATAGTTCTTCAAATCCTGGAACTTAGACTCCTGCTTGGTTTCCTTCAGATTGCCATTCGGCAACACATCATAGCAGAAACTGCGGTTCATCGAAGGATTATAGACAAAGCAACGCTGATGGTCTCTTGCCACAATCTGGTTATCTGCCGAATAGAATACCATCGGGCGCTGCTGCTTCAGCAGATCCACGCCGAAGCCCTCGTACTCATAATTCAGATTCATCAGACCGAAAAGCGTAGGCATTACATCCACCTGCATGCCCAAGCCCGCATACTGCTGCTGCGGAACACCAGGACCAAAGATAATGAGCGGAATATGGTTGTAAGACTGAGGCAACTCGCCCTCGCTCTTACCCACCAGCTTGCCATGGTCTGCCTGAATCACGAATATCGTGTTCTTATACCAAGGCTCCCGACTTGCCTTCTTCAGAAAGTCGCCTATCGCCCAGTCGGCATACTCCACAATCTGTGTTTCCTTCTCCTTGGTCTTCGGCTTGAAGAAATCAGGAATGATATATGGCGGATGATTGCTCACGGTGAGGATGGTAGCCATGAAAGGCTTGCCCGTCTTCGCCTTCTGGTTGATGGTGTTGAGGGCGTAGCCCATCTCGAAATGGTCGCTCACACCAAAGCTGTTCACCACCTCGCTCTTAGGATAGTTCTCCTGAGAGAAGATGTCATCGTAGCCATTGGTCTGGAAGAAGGCCTTCATGTTGTCATACTGTGCCTCGTGGGTCATGAAGAACATGTTTTCGTAGCCATACTTCTTCAACACCGTGGCGATACCCTTGCGGCGTGGAGTTACCGTTCCCTTCATCAGGTTTCGGAACATGAGAGCAGGAAAGCTGTAGAGCGTAGCCGTCATGCCATGGTTGGTATGGATGCCGGCACTATAAAAGTGGGTGAACGCCAGGGAATGATGATAGAGCGAATCGAGCGTTGGGGTGAGCGGCTGCTGATTGCCGAAAGTACCCAACAGGTTTGCCGACATAGACTCCATCAATATCACCACCACGTTAGGATGATTCTTCTTCATCACCAGGGAATCGTTCACCACCTCACGCTTCAGAATATTCGTGCTATCCACCTTTCCCGTGATACCCAGCCACTGGCGGGTATTCGTAATAGCCTCAGCGTATGGCATGAGATGCAGTTCCTTGTTCTCCTTGCGCATATCGTCGAGCGCAGAAGTAAGGAGATTGAATGCCGGATTGATGCCGAGCTGGTTGAGGAAAGAATCCTCGCAATAGTAAGCCTGGCTCACCTTGATAGGGTTATAGCCCATTCTGCCACGGATGCCGAAAAGGCAGGCGCCTATCAGAGCCAAGGAAATGAGGAAACGTGCTCCCACCAGCACCAGGTGCATATTGTCCTTAGGCAGAAGGAAGAGCCCCTCGAAGTAGCGGCGCAGACGAACGAGCGCATAGATAAACGCCCCCGTAAACACAAAATAGAGGGCGATATAGAGCCAGTAGGAAGACTCCTGCAAGAGCATGCCCGATGTGGTGGCTACATAGCCGAACCACCCGAATATGCTGGAATTGATGTTCTTGAAGAAATACTGGAAATAAGGAGTATTGGCTGCCGAAGGCATGAAGGCGATGGCAAACCATGCCGCATACCAGATGTTGATGCCACGCAGCAAATGGCGATGACACCACCCCAGGCTGGCTGCTATCAGGAGCACAGCCACAGGCAATACCGAAATATAACAAGCTATGACATTATCAAACCATACACCCTTGACAAACGCCATTACCCTACTCGCCTCTGCATCTACAATCATGCCATGCAGGGCGATAAATTCTACCAATCTGAACAGAGTCATCACCAGCAATGCCAATACATGCACCGAAAGGAGATACCCAAAAGCCTTAATATATCGTTTCATTTTTATTCTACTTTAGAAATCGGGTGCAAAGTTAATAATTATATCCTAATAAAAGCAAAATTTCTAGCCTTATTCTGTCTATAAACAAATAATTATATGTAACTTTGCAGCCAAAATAACAAAACAAGACTTCGATAAGACATGAACATCAAGTACAACAAAGCCCTATGGCTCATCATCATCCTGGCTATCGTGATGATGATTCCATTCCTCGGACTCACAGATTTCAATACCAAGGGAGAGCCGCGCGAAGCGGTGGTTGCCTACACCATGCTGGAACATGGCAACTGGATTCTGCCTATCAACAACGGAGGTGATATCCCTTACAAACCGCCATTCTTCCACTGGTGCATCGCCTTCTTCAGCCTCTTCATCGGCCATGTGAATGAGTACACCTCACGTCTTCCATCCGCCGTATCGCTGGTATTGATGACCATTGGCGGCTTCGTATTCTATGCCAAGCGCAAGAACGCCCCAACCAGTCTCATCGCAGCCATCCTCACGCTCACCGCCTTCGAGGTGCACCGTGCGGGTATGAACTGCCGTGTAGATATGGTGAACACCGCCTTTATGGTGGGAGCCATGTATCTGCTCTACCGCTGGTGGGAGAAAGGAAAGCACCAGTTGCCTTGGCTCGCTATCCTCTGCATGAGTGGCGCTACGCTTACCAAAGGTCCTGTGGGCATCATTCTGCCTTGCTTTGTGATGGGCGTATTCATGCTTACCCAACGTGAGAACTTCTGGGGCATCGTATGGCGCATGGCTCTAACCGCCCTGCTCTCGCTCGTTATTCCTTTCTGCTGGTATTATGCAGCCTATCTGCAAGGCGGCGATGAGTTTCTGCGCCTGGTGAAGGAAGAGAACATCGACCGATTCATGGGCAAGATGGCATACAAATCGCACGAGAACCCAGCGTGGTACAACCTTCTCACGCTCATCACGGGCTGGTTGCCTTACACCTTATTATTATTGTTCTCGCTCTTCATTCTGCCATGGAAGAAGTTCTCGAAGACCCGTTTCCTTGAGAATGCGAAGAAGGCTACTCCGCTACAGGTGTTCACCTGGCTCGCCTTCCTCCTGGTACTCTTCTTCTACTGCATCCCAAAGAGCAAGCGCAGCGTCTATCTGTTGCCATGCTATCCGTTCATGGCCTATCTCATCGCCGAATACATCGTTTGGATGATGAAGGAGAAGATGGGAGCCTTGAAGGTTTATGCCGGGGTGATTGCTTCGATAACCCTGATTCTCAATATCGCCCTGCTGGTGGTAAAAAAGGGATGGGTGCCAGAAAGCATCTTCCACGGCAAACATGCCATAGACAATATCGCCATGCTCCATGCGCTCGAAAACAACGATTTGCTCATCCCATGCAGCATCTTTATGGTTATCACTTTGGAGGGAGTTTACCTCATCTTCCGAGCACTCAAGAAGAAGAATTCAGGCAATATTGTTTCATATACTCTTGCCACCACCGTGGGGCTCTTCCTGATGCTCGACTCCAGTCTGCAGCCATCTGTGCTCAACACGAAGGCAGATAAGCATCTGGCGCCGGTTATCGAGAAGAAGTTTGATACCAGCAAACTCTATTCTTATATGTCGGTAGATATGCTGCATTTCTTCAGCCTCAACTTCTATCTGGGCGATAAGATCCAGCAGTTTGACAAGGTATTGCCACAGGATGGCGTGCTGATGATCCCGGAAGAACACATGCCTGATTTCCTTGAGAAATTCGGCAAGGACTACACCTTCCAGAAGGTTTGGGAAGTAAGAAAGACGGTAGAATGGCACAACAAGGTAGGTTTCTACCGATTCGTGAAGACTAGTGCCAATATTGCACTTAGCAAGTGAGTAGTGATTAGATACAAAAATAGCATCGGGATTATAAGTACCGATGCTATTTTTGTATCTATCAAATTGATATTCTCCTTATTTTCTTTCTTCGATAAGATTATACTCTTTCTTCTATGAAGTATCGTGGGCGACGCTTCACCTCGGTATAAATCTTGCCGATATAAACACCCGTGATGCCTACGCCCGTGGTGATGATGCCTCCGATAAACCACATGGAAACAAGCATGGAGGTCCAGCCCTGAATGGTCTTACCCTGGAAATATTCTACCAAGGCAAAGATTATCATGATGACTGCTACCAAAGTCATTGCCAAACCCAGGAAGGTGATAAACCGAAGAGGTGCTACGGAGAACGAAGTGATGCCATCTATACTGAAGCTCAGCATCTTGGCAAACGGATACTTACTCTCACCAGCCTCACGAGCCTTGCGGTCGTAATAGACGAATCCCTCCCGGAAGCCCAACTGGCGTACGATGGATCTGAGGAAGAGATTGCGCTCGGGATACTGCATCAGAGCCTTCAGGGTGCGGTTGGTCATCATGCGGAAATCGGCATGATTGTAAACCGTATCCTTATCCACACTCTGCATCAGCTTATAAAAAGCCTGGGCGGTAAAGCGCTTGAAGAAGGTATCGGTCTTGCGCTCCTTGCGCACACCATAGATGATATCCTTGCCTTCCTGCACCTGGCGCACCATATCCACGATAACATTCTCATCGTCCTGCAGGTCGGCATCGATACTTACCATCGCATCACAATGGTCTACCGCAGCTTCCATACCTGCCCAGAGCGCATTCTGATGGCCCCGGTTATGCGACAGTTTGATGCCATGCACATATCCATGTTCCTTGGCAACATCCGAAATCATCTGCCAAGTATGGTCACGACTGCCATCGTCGACAAGCAGCAGTTCTGTGTCGGCATCAGTCTCTTTCTTAATCTTTCTGATCAATGCCCCCAGCACATCTAAGGTCTTAGGCAGCACTTCTTCCTCGTTATAACAAGGGATAACTATCAATATCTTCATTTGTAAGCCAGTATTTATTTAGATGCAAAAGTAACTCATTTTTTCTATTTAAACAAGAAAAACGTTTAATATTTTTTATTCTTGATATATATTTCCCGTTTTTCTCCATTCTTTCTTACCATTTCCACTTTACCTGTATCTCCAGATCGGTTTGCGAAGAGCGGGAGATTTCCTGCAAACCAGAAGAGATGTGAGAACGGTCGAAATAATCGGTTGTACCCAATTTGGCGATAAGCAGCAGATGGGAACCTATCTCAGAGCGTGCCACCAAGGCGTAACGGATGCCCTCGCCGTAGTAGCTGCCGAAACTCATCTGATAGAGCAGACCAGGCTCATAAGCATAGATACGGGAGGCGAAATCGGAAGTATGGAAATAGCCCAGACAGCCTCTCAACGTTCCTTTCAACTGCTTCTTCCATTTCCATTCCCATCCTATATGCTCGCTCACCATATAGCCTTTACTAAGCTCATCGCCCTCATTCTTCATCGTGCTTTCCGCCTGGCTCATCGTATAGTCGAAACTGGTTTTGGCGCTCCATCGTTTTTGGACTATTGTGGTATAGAGGCGCAGACGGCCGGTCGTGGTTCCCGCCTTATCCTTATAACGGAACCTTCCTCCTACCGTCAGGACTCTTGAGGGCTGGAAGAGAATATTCAGCAGATTATCCCAACTCTGAGTGCTCTCCCTGGTCTGATACTTAGGCCAGGCGAAATAGGCGAAATCGCTATAGGCTGTGATGCTCCAATGATGGGCAGGAATCCAGGTAAAGCCCAGATATACGCCGTTTTCATCCTGGACATCGCTCCCCTCGGAAAAGCTGTTGCTGAAGAGAGAATAGTAACGGGCAGAATAGAACCTGTGAAGAGCCATGAGCGTGAAATGGTCGGAACAGAGATAGGAAGCTGCATTGAGCGTGGCTATGGAACCGCAATCGCCCGTAGCCGTTTCGCCGGAGAGAGTGAGGCGATGGGAGATATAACCATAGCTGATGCTGGCATTCCAGAAGGCATTCCCCTCTGGAGCAAAACGCTTGTAAAGCTGGCTTTTATTGGGCGTGAGCGGCAGGGAGAAAGAGGTATAAAAGGCTGTACCTCCGATGTGCCAGCCCTGATGCCGGTAACTGATGTTGCCTCCCACAAGTGTATTGGACGCTATCTTCTGTTTGGCAATCTCATTCACCGTGCGATGCAAACCGGTCTTCAGGATGGTCTTGATGCCCCCGCCGTCAGCAGAAAGCGTAGCATCTATCTGGCGATAAGAAAGAAAGCCGGTCAGTTCGAGGCCCTTTAATAAGGTATAGGTGGCTGCTGCGCCTTGCAGATAATTGGCTGAAGAACGGGAGGAATGACCGCGGATCATGCAGGAAGATGATCTGCCCAAGGAGGTTAAGGCTGAGAGTTTGCCGAAGCCGAAATCATTATTGAGTATCAGTCCTAATCCTGCGTTCAGTCTGTATCTGCCCAGGATGATATTCTTCCATCTGCCCAGGTTCTTTACCTGAAGATAAAAGGAATAGAAGTCGTAACCCATCGTGTTCCTGCCTCCGAAGAATGGTTCGCCGGCATCCTGAGAAGCTACGAATCCCAGTTTGACGGAATTGCCGTAGCGAAACTGGTAGCGCAGTCCGTGCTTGTAAGGATAACCCAGATAGCCGTCGGTTCCGCTCGCATCGCCTTTGCGCTCATAAAAAGGAACCTTCAGCATGCCCATCACCTCGTGCTTGCCATACTGGGCGATGTTTTTAAGACTGGGGAAAGCCGGCTTGCTCCCGTCATCGGCCACATAGAAGAAACAACTCATCAGCTGGCGCTGGTACCAGCCGATACTGCTTATCAGGGTAAGCTCGCTCATACTCTTCAGCTGTCCATAGCGGTAGATATAGAACAGGATGTCTTCTACCTGCGATGCAGTAAGAAACGGCATGCGCTCCAGTTCTTCTCTCGTTGCCGTATTCAGATTGACGGGATGCTGTGCCATCTCCTCCAAATCTTCTTCATAGTCCTGCCAGGCTACTTGCTCGAAATCTTCGGATGAAGAAAGGTCGGACAGCAGTTGCTGCCAAGGGGGCGAAGCGGAAAGAGAATCTTCGGGCGCGGCGCCCTGTTCTGAAAGAGAGGAAGATTGGGCTTGAGCCCATGAGGCACAGAAGATTTGGGAGCTGCCTACGAGAAACAGTTTCAACAAGAGGGATGTTATGGAATGGGCATGCTTCATCTGCAGTAGGCACTTCATTTATTAAATTAAGACAAAGTTACTGCTAAAATATGAAAAAGAGAAAGAAAAAGCCAAGAATCTTTCTCAAATTGAGAAATAATCTGTAATTTTGCGGCGTAATTAGTAACACAAAGGGGCTTACACCTCTTTATATATAGAAGAAGATCCACGAAGAAAAGGAGCTGGACAAAGAACTTTGAGGAGATTTACATGAAACAGAAAATATGCTTTTTACTGGCGATGCTCTTCTGCATCACCCTACAAACCATGGCGCAGACCGATGGCGACAACCCTGAAGACAGGGAGGTGGACATGGATACTCCTACCTTTGAACCGATGGTGAAGGTAGGAAAAGTGCTCCTGGATCATGACAGCGTGCAATATGTTCAGGTGAACAACGTGTACGTTTATCCGCAGCTGGTATTCAAGAACGCCAAGGAACGAATGGCTTACAACCGTTTGGTATACAACATCAAGAAGGTGCTGCCGATAGCCAAAGAGGTAAGAAAGATTATCATCGAAACGGGTGATTATCTGGAAACGCTGCCTAACAAGAAGGCAAAGGATGCACACATGAAACTGGTGGAGAAAGGTATCAAACAGGAATATACCCCGAGAATGAAGAAACTCACCTATGCACAGGGTAAACTCTGCATCAAACTGGTGTATCGCGAATGCAATTCCTCATCCTATCACCTGATTCAAGCCTTCCTGGGTCCTATCCGTGCCGGATTCTATCAGGCATTTGCAAGCCTCTTCGGTGCCAGCCTCAACAAGAAGTACGACCCGAACGGCGTTGACAGATTAACAGAAAGAGTGGTAAGACAGGTAGAATCGGGGCAGATTTAACCAGCTCATCTTATTCAGAAAGCCCATACACTTAGGTATAAAAGCATTTCCAGTCAATAGGAATTGCTTTTATACCTAAGTTTTTTTGTTGATACAAGCAGAAGAAATCTCCGTTCATCGACGTTGAATGTCCGTTCAGCGTCGTTGAACGGCGGTTCATAGACGCTGAACGGCGGTTCAACGTCGATGAACGAAGATTTAAACAGACTGAAAAAAGAAATGTTCCTAAGAAAAGCAACAACTTTTCCTAGGAACATTTCCTTTTATATTCGAATGGGATGCCCACCTATTCCTCAGTATAAAGCACTTGAATCATAGTCTGGCCAACCGCCTTAAGCACATTCTTATCCAGATGAGCCATATCATCGCTCACGGTGTGCCAGGTAGGACCGAAACTGCTTTGCTGGCAGTCCGGATAATAAGCAATCACATCTACAGTAGGAATCTTAGCCTTCTCGTTGACCGGAATATGATCATCAGTAATCATTCCGCCATCGCTCTTAGGGAAGTAAGAGCCAAAACCAGCCTGACGGGCTGCAGCCCAAACCTTCTTCACGATGCCACCGGCATACTGCATAGACATGCCTTCACGATAGAACTTGGCTCCCTGTCCGCCCACCATATCGAGGAGGATTCCGAAACGAGGATTATATCCCTCAGGCTTGTTCTCGCTCCAGTACTGGGCACCCAATGCCCAAGTATCGCCATCGTCCTGAACATCAGCCCACTGAGGTGTTCCCCAGTCTTCGGTATCGAAACATACGAAATCTACGCCGATGTTGGGATTCAGCTTCTTGTCTGCCTGCAGTTGGCGGGCTATCTCCAACATGACGGCTACTCCGCTGGCTCCATCGTTGGCTGCCATTACAGGCTTGCGCCAGTTGGTGCTGTCAGGGTCGTTGTCGGCCCAAGGACGGCTGTCCCAATGGGCACAGAGCAAGATGCGGGTTTCAGCCTTCGGGTTGTAATGGGCGATGATATTGGTATTCTTCAGGATGGTACCATCATAGCCCTTGAGGTCAGCCTTCTGGGTCTCTACCTCGCAACCAAACTGCTTGAACTTGCTCACTATCCATTCGCCACACTTGTCGTGCGCCTCGCTGTTCATGACGCGAGGACCGAAATCGCATTGTGCGGCACAATAAGCCAACGCCGAATCAGCATTAAAGGCAGGACCTACAGGATTCAGCTTCTCTGCTTCCTCTACCTCCTGAACCTCAGGCGAACTCGAACTGTTCGCATTCTTATAGCTGATAGCTCCAGCTACCACTCCGGCAGCAACTACCAAGCCTAAAATTATCTTCATTTTCTTCGTCATAACATTAATGTTTAAAGTTCTGCACCTGCGTCATCACTCTGAGCCAGTTGCCTCCCCAAATCTTGACAATATCCTGCTCGCTATATTTGCGGCGCAACAGCTGGAGGGTGAAATTGATGAGTTCAGAAGAGTCGGCGAGCCCCCGGATGCCGCCGTCTCCATCAAAGTCGGTTCCCAGACCTACGTGGTCGATACCCATCACATCGATGGCATGCTCAAGATGGGCGATGGCATCCATGATATCAGCCTCTCCCTCTTTACGCAGGAATCCATGATAGAGCGTGGTATGAGCCACACCACCCTTTGCTGCGAGGGCACGCATCTGGTCATCGGTCAGATTGCGAGGCACATCGCAGAGCGCACGGCTGCTGCTATGGCTGCAGACAATAGGCGCCTGGCTGATATCAAGTGCATCGTAGAAACTCTTCTCGCCACCATGACTCAAATCTACCATGATGCCCAGGCGGTTCATCTCATGAATCACCTTCTCGCCAAAACTGCTCACACCATTATGGGTATTGCAGCCGCGGGCACTATCGCAGATATCATTATCACCATTATGGCAGAGCGTGATATAAACGATGCCGCGCTGGGCGAAATGCTTCACGTTACTGATATCGTGCTCCAGGGCGAGGCCGTTCTCGATGCCGAGCATGATGCTCTTTCTGCCTTTCCGCTTATCGCTGTAAAGATCGGCAGGAGTGCGGGCTATGCTGAGATACTGCCTGTTCTTGCTCACAATCTCTTCTATCTTGTCGAAGATGAGGTCGGCATACTGCGCAGGTCCCTTTACATCGAAAGCCACCTTGCTGCTGAAGCTCTCGCCTATCTGAGGCTGTGGCAGGTAAGCTACCATCGTGGTAGCATCCTGATGACCGTCGGTCATCTTATGGAGATCAACCAGGATGCGGGAATCGCGATGATCAAACTTGATGCCCTGAGGGAAGAACATCGGAGTATCACAATGGGTATCGAGCGTAAGGATGCGCTTATGCAACTGCTTGGCTGCATAAAAGTTATTAGCCTGATTAACCAGCCATTGGAAAATCTTCAATCCTTCTTCTTCCAGCCATTCCGGATGCCATTGCACACCGAGAATCTGCTTATATTCGCTACTCTCTACTGCCTCGATAATATGGTCGGAAGATTTGGCGATGGTGCGCAGATGATTGCCTGGCTCGCTTACCGCCTGATGGTGGAACGAGTTGACAAAGATCTTCTCCTTATTATATATATTATATAAGGTGGAATCTTTCCTGATTTCTACGATGTGGGTAGGTTCAGTACGGTCGGCATCCTGGCTGTGTTTTACCAGCTGCTTGATATCCTGACACACCTTTCCGCCCAGCGCAATGGCGAGGGTCTGGATGCCCCGACAGATGCCAAGCATCGGAATCTGGCGGTTGAAAGCCAATCGGGTAATCATCAGTTCGGCAGCATCACGTTCCTGATTGATGTTGTGAAGACGGGGAGAAGGCTCTTCGCCCATCCACAGCGGATTATGGTCGCCGCCACCCGTCAGAATCAATCCATCAAGATGCTCCAGGGTATTGACGATGACCTGAGCATCGGCAACAGGAGGAATAATGACCGGCGTACCGCCAGCCGCTATTACCTGCTTATAATAACGGTCGCGAAGCGTAGCATCGATACCTTCATAATTGGCAGTAAGGCCAATTACAGGCTGATGCTTCGCTTCGGGAAATCTAGAGTATGCATCCTGGAGATGCGACTCTAAGTCAAATGTTTCCATTTGTTTATCTTTCAAAAAATAATGATTCAAGATCTTCTAAAAATCGTACTCAGGTATGGAGACTCTTATTAATCTTCATCGAGAAGTACAGGAATCTCACGCTTGATGCTCTGCTCAAGAGAGATAAGCGTTTCGGTAGAAACCACACCAGGGATAGCCTGAAGCTTATTGTTGAGCAGATCCATGAGCTGCTCGTTGTCGCGGGCATAAAGCTTGATCAGCATGGTGTATGAACCGGTTGTAAAGTGGCACTCTACGATTTCAGGAATGTTCTGCAAGCGCTCTACCACCTTTTTATACATATTACCGCGCTCCAAGTTCAAGCCTACATAAGTGCAGGTAGAATAGCCCAGGCTTTTAGGGTTTACATCAAAACCGCTACCGGTGATGAAACCATCCTCCATCAAGTGCTGAACGCGCTGATGGATGGCAGCACGAGACACGCCACATTCTGCGGCTACGTCTTTGAAAGGAATACGGGCATTCTTGGAAAGGATGCCGAGAATCTTTCTGTCTAGATTGTCTATTTTCTCCATTTCGTTTTGTTTTATATTATTCTATTTATAAGGTACTTTGCTATACCTGTCTCTTATACACATCTCCGAGCCCACGA
>ENA-OZWP01000051-OZWP01000051.1-human-gut-metagenome-genome-assembly--contig:-NODE-51-length-29760-cov-7.140044_pt1 | contig 29760 bp, 7 predicted proteins | sample MGYA00243535_ERZ654081 | MGnify/ENA primary metagenome ERZ654081 (study PRJEB26926, sample SAMN06165119) | human gut metagenome | biome: ENVO:00009003; feature: ENVO:2100002; material: ENVO:00002003...
TCTAATGGCGGTCATTAGAAAATGACAAGAAACTTTTTCTAATGACCGATTTGGGATAAATAAAAAAAACAATTGACTTATGAAAAAATATCTAATTTTTGCAGCTTCAGCATTGGCTCTCGCCAGCTGTTCAAGCAACGACTTCCTCGGAGAGAATCCAGGAAACGTACAGAATGCTACAACTGCAATCAACTTTGGTGGTGATGCAGGTAAGATTACACGTGCTACATCGAACGAGGGTTCCACAGAAAAAATGCTCGATGGACAGTTCAAGGTGTATGGTGTGAAGAAGAAACAAGACAACATAGAACACGTATTCCCTAATTACTATGTTTGGGATGTTGCTGCAAAGAACACTACATCAAACACTAATGGATGGGAATATGTAGGAAAGCAAGGTGATGCAGACCTTGGTACTGGTAACATCACATTAAGACAAGATCAAACTATTAAGTATTGGGACTACTCAGCTTCAGAGTATCACTTCGTTGCAGGTTCACCAATTGGCAAATTCAATCTGAACCCCGATCCAGGTCAAGATATTACATCAGCTAACATAACTGGACTCGCAGGTCATATCGAAGCCAACGATGCAGAAGGAACAGGAACAGCTCTCGAGACATATCCTGTATATGTAGCAGCTCCTGTAAAGGTTGAAAATACAGGCTACCAAAAGCCTGTAGAATTCAATTTTTATCGTCAGCAAGCTATGGTTCGTGTAGGTATTTATGAGACTATCCCTGGATACAATATTCATAATATAAATTTCTATTATTACGATACCGATGGCACCACTCTCAAAGCTTCTGACGGCAATAATATCATCCTTACTTCTGCTACACCAGGCTACTTTGTAGGTGGAAAAGATGTCAATGGTACTGTAACTTATAACTGGGATTCAGCAACTCCTTCATACACTTTAACATATACAGACGCTTCTCTTACAAAGAGCAAAAACTGGTATGCTGGTAAATTAAGTACTTTGGCTACTACATCATCAGAGACCGATGTTGCTACACTCTATGGTTCAGACAAAGATATGTCAGCAACTGGCTACTTCACTGTATTGCCTACACAAGCTGAAACTGCTTCGCCTATCTTGATTAAGTGTGACTACACTCTTTTCGATGAGAAAACTGACGAAACTATCAAGGTTACAGGTGCTACAGCAGCTATCCCTGCAGCATTCAGCAAGTGGGAGGCTAATACTCGCTATACCTATCTCTTTAAGATTTCTGACAATACAAATGGTACTACAGGTACTCCAGACACATCCGATCCAGCAGGTCTCTTCCCTATTACATTCGCTGCAGTAGTTAAAGGATCTACAGATGCACAGTATGGTACTACAACAACCGTTGCAACTCCTTCTATCACAACTTATCAGGCTGGTTCTGTAACAGATAATGGCATTGAGTATAAGACTGGCGAGCCAATTTATGCTACTGTTGCAAATGAAACAGATGGTACACTTAATGAGCTTAAGACTAATGGCACAGAAATTGACAATGTTCAGGTTTACAAACTTTCTAAGGAAAGAACAGAGGCTGAGCTTCAGATTGCAGCTATTGCTAATGATGAAATCAAGGATGCAAACAAGGTTACTTCAATAGAAGTTCCAACAACAGCCTTTGGCAACTTTGAGGCCAATAAGTACTTGAAGTTCACTCCTGAGTCAGAAGGCTACTATGCCATCCAATACTTGACAAAGGCAGCAGAAGGCACAAAACCTGCTGCATACACTTACAAGGTTGTATATGTAAAATAAGTAACCACTGCCCCTTAATTATCCCCTAATTCTTATAAACCGGATGGAGCATTTTTTGTTCCATCCGGTTATCCGCAAATACCAATCACCTATATATATAATAATGTATATACGCATTCTTACCATAGTGGCATTAGCAATATGCTTATGGTCTTGCTCATCAGAGCAAGACGAACCTTTTGTGCCCGAATCTAAAGGCATAGCCTTTGGTGGCAACAACGGTACATGGCAGGATGCACCAACCTCTCGTGCCACATCTGGCTTAGAGACTCTCTTCAACACCTTCCGTGTGTGGGGATATAAAACAACGGCTACTGATGCAGCTGCTCCATCATCGCCACAGCTTGTGATGGATGGATATAAGGTGGAATACTCCGCTGCGTCTACAGGCTCAACAGCTACCAACACTACAGGATGGGAATATGTAGGCATCAACAACCCAAACCTATCATCAACGCAATCAATAAAATTCTGGGATTATTCCGCCACCAGCTATCGCTTCTTCGGATATAGTCCCTTTGAAACAAAGGCTACAACGACAGCTACGGGAACAGCAGGCGAGAGCAAATCTATCTCTTTTCCCTTTGCCTACTCCGACCAGGCTACAGCCAAAAGCATACCATACATCAGCGAGCTATGGTATAATAAAAGTTCGTATGGCAACTGCGTAACCCTGACCTTCGCTCCTATAATAGCAAAAGTCAGATTTAAATTTACCTACCCCAAGAATACTAAATCAATAGATATCAGAGATATCCAATTCTGCGATTCTCGCTTCATTGCCGACCCTACTACGGCAAAAACACCTCTACGTGGCAATATCATAGCCACCTATCCTATTACTGGCAACCCATCGAGCCAAACACCTACGTTCTCATGGTCTACACCAACAGCATCAGAAGGCTCTACAGAAACTTCTACTGGTGCGCTTATCTTCACCACTCCCTACGAAGAGGAGAGCGACGCCATACATATACTCAACGACCCTAAGCTATATGGCAAATGGTATTATGTGCCACCAATGAGCATGATTCAATTTACCCAAGGGCCGTATACCATAAAAGCAACAATAGACGGAACCCCTATCTCGACTACCGTGCCTGAAGAATTCATGCAATGGAAGGCGGGATATCAATATACATATATCTTCAAGATTACCGAAGCTGGTACCATCATCGCATTCTCCAACCTACAGGTAGAAGAATGGCGACCTGGCACAAACATAGAAAACCAAGGCAGCGGCACCGCTGGCTGGTAGCCCCTATCAATAAGCCTCCAGCAAGCAGCCCCTCAAGCTGATAGCCCCCAGCTGCGAGTCCTTGTGCGTGCACGATTCCTTCGTGCTCGCTTTAATCTTCGCGCGCACGCAATAAATAATAACAACATGAAGCAACAGCTATCAATATCGTCAATAACAAGCATCGCCATCATCCTCGCAATCCTCACCGCTTGCGAGAGCAACGACATGCCTATACAGCACCCCGACAGCTACGACTATATCACCTTCTCTGCTCAAACTCAGAAGCTCATAACTCGTGCCGAGCCTTACGAAGACTACAACCCCGACAGCCATCCTGCCACAATGGGAGCTTTCGGCTACTACGATATTGCTTCATGCACAAACCTTACCCCAACAGATGCTTCGCAGCCAAACCTCATCTTCAACAACGAGATCGTGAGCTACGATGCCTCAACAAAAACATGGAAGAACTCTACCAAGAAGCGTTGGGACAGCTATCAGGGTGCAACGGCTTTAGATTTCTTTGCATATATGCCACAAAATACTGGCGCAAAAATTGAACGCACAGCAGCAAACACTTACACGCTCTCTGTACCATTCACCATGCCTGGCGATGCTCCATTACTCTATGACACCAAGGCTGCACCCGTGGTATGCGAGAAACCTATAAACAAAGACATGACAGACCCCGCATTTGAGCGTGTGGTGAAATTCCGTTTCGACCAGACTCTTGCTGGCTATACCCTACGCTTTGCCCTCGACTCAAAGATGAATGCCATTAGGCAGTTCCGCATAAAGAGCGTAAACTTCTCTGGCGAAATAGCCGTTGCAGGCACTTATAACCGCACATACACATGGTCTGCTACAGACAAATGGACTGCTGCAGCCATACAATGGACAGATATAAAGACTACTACGGCAACAAGCGCACTACCCTATAAATCGCAAGGCACAGCAGCCTACGACGATATCAACAAGACAGCACTCGTGACTGCTGCTGGCACAACTCAATGGGGAGAAACATTCTATACTATCCCTTACAGCAAATTCGAACCAATGATCACCGTTACCTACGATGTGGTGTTTATGGACGAAAACCAAAAGGAAGTGATAACAAGAAAGGATGTTACTTCAACCATACTGCTGAACAAGACAAATTTCAGTGGCATAACCACAGGCACAACAGCACAAATAAGTCCGATAACTATACTCATACAGCCACGCTACCTCTACGTGATGGCTGACAAAGATGCCTATACAGGACGACTACTGATACAATAGAAAAGAAGATCTATATAAAAAAGACATACTCAAAATCTTGGAAATTGAAACTATGATGCGACGTACTACATATACCTCAAAAAGAATAATCAAAATGCTGTTTGGCATTCTGACCATACTCCTCATGTCTACTCAAGAGATATGGGGACAAACATACTCTATAGACCTTTATGCCCAGCACTATGCTGGCGGTTCTGGAACAAAGAACGACCCATATCTTATCAGCAACGACAAGGAGTTGGCTAAGTTGGCTCGCGATGTAAACAATGGTAACACATCACAGGCTTTCCTTGGCAAATACTTTAAGCTTACTGCCGATATCGACCTGAGTGGCGGTATCTGGATGCCTATTGGTAAATACTACAACTACGGCAAAGATAATGGCAACAACCGTTTGTTTTTCGGAAAGTTTGATGGCAATGGTCATGTCATCAAGAATATGCATATACAATGGGAAGGAACTGATGCATGGAGTGCATGGGGACTCTTCTCAACACTCCAAGGTTCAAGCAGCACTAACCTTACTACAGTAACAAACCTCATCATCGAGAATGCCGTGGTAGAAAAGAAACAAGGATTCTCACCTTATGGTCCCGGTTATAACGTGGGTGTAGTAGCTGGTGAGATATACGGCAATACAGAACTCAGCAACATCATTATCCGTGGCTCTGAAATAAAGGATAAAGATGAAACATACGAGATTAACATAGAAACCAAAATTGGCGGTATAGCAGGAAATGTACAGACCGACAGTAAGAACGAAACTTTCAGAATCTTCAACATAGCAGCTGATACAAAGATAAATATGCTGAAGCATACAAGCGTGTATTACAATAAGTTCTACATAGCCCAAGGTTTCGGTCGCTTTAGCTATAACATGAAAGGAGGCGATAATATCATAGAGCCTACCAACATCTATCTCTTTGGCGATAGTCTTAATATCGAAAATACAAGTACAAACATCAACAAAGGTGGCATCACAGCCAATTGCCAAAATGAAAATAATGCAAAAAAATATGCTTCTACATGGTATTATACCCAAGATGTAACTGGTGGTAAGAACTTAGGTACAAAGGTAAACGCAGCAACCTTTGCAAACGACTTTGTGGACAAAGCCAACACATTAATCACTACCAAGAGCCTTGAAGAAGATAAGAACCAATGGACTTTCAGCAATGGCGCTCTCAACATGTATAGCAAGATAGATGTTTTATTAGTTGAAAACACATACAACAGAAACGATCCACAGGTTTCTTATACCCTAACGAGCAATCAATTTAAAGACGAATATACCTTCAGCTGGACTGTAGAAGGCAAAGCCATTACTCCTAACGAAGGTAGCAACGGCAAAACTATCTCTCTGCCTCTAAGCAACAAGAAGCGTACGGGTGTGGTAATTATCACGAATGGCAATACAGGAAGTGTCATCCTGAAGAAGCACTTCGAAATCAATCCGAAATATTATTCTATCGACCTCTATGCAGATAGCTATTCTGGCGGTACAGGAACAAAAGAAGACCCTATCATCATCAGTAGCGACTTAGAACTGGCGAAACTGGCTCGCGATGTAGAGAATTGGCAAATGCAGGATAGCAAATACTTCAAGCTTGCCAATGACATCAGCTTGGATAAGGGTCTTTGGATGCCTATCGGCAATACGAAATATAGTTGGGCTTTCTTCAAAGGCAAATTTGATGGCGATGGACATACCATCGACTACATGCATATATGCTGGAAAGACAATAGTGGCTCATGGAGTACATGGGGATTGTTCTCTGCACTTAATGGTCAAGCGAGCAACGAAGCGGGAGTATGTAGGGTTACCAACCTCATCATAGACAATGCGGAGGTAGAAAAAGAAGAAGGCTACATGCCTGTAGGAAATGGTTTGAATATCGGTATCTTAGCAGGTGAGTTGGTTGGCGGTAACTCTGAAATAAGCAATATCATTATCCGCAATTCTAAGATTACGGATAACAAAGAAACATATACTACACCAGAAATAGCTGTTGGCGGTATTGTTGGTAAAGCACAAGACGGACAAATATACCGAATCTTCAACTTGTCGTCTGAAGCGGATATAAACATGTTTGACCATGCCAGTCTAAAGAGCGGAAACACATGTTTGGCAGAAGGTATCGGCTATTATGGGAGGGTTAACAATAGCAACTCGTTTGTTATTCTTCCTACCAACATCTATGTACATGGTAAGGTATCAACAGCCAACAATAGATGCAAGGTGGGTGAAGTGATTAGTAACAGAAATGTGGATAATGGAACAGGCGAAACAGCAACATGGTATTATGCCAATAAGACCAACAGTTCAAGCTCTAACATAGCGACCAATGGTACGCAAAAGAGCGAGGTTGAGTTTGCAACAACATTTGCAAGCCAGAACAACCTGTATATATCAGCCAACAACTTTCAAGACAAGCTCAACTGGAGCTATACTCCTGGTACTGGCTTTAACTTCGGTTCAACAAAACTGACAGTGAAGCGTGGCTATAATACTATCATCACAGCAGAAACTAGTGAAGGTAATGCAGCCAAGGAGAAATATTTCTGGTATACATCTTCAGACAAGAAGAATTGGACGCTACAGAACGAGAACAACGCATATAACGGTTTCAGCATCTTGCTCGAAGACTATGACCAATATGTATATGCACTATTGGAAGATGGTAGATCGCAATCGGGAGTGGCAAAGATTGATGCAAGAAAAGTGGATGCAGTGATGAAGACAAATGAGGAGACTAACACTCTTTATATTGAAATCACTAATAATATTTGGGAGAACAACGACAATCTTAATGTCACATATTCGTGGGTAAAGAATGGTAAAGAAGAGAGTACCGCCCCTACATTCGACAAGTCATCTCTTGCCCATACCGACAAGCTGAGCTGTCATGTGATAGTAACAACACAAGACGGAGTAGAACTATTAAACAAATGGTTGGTTTATGCAAAGAGCGTGGTATATCTATGCCCTGCTGGCGCTACAGGAACAACAGCTGAAGGAAATACTATATCATACAATGCCGGAGACGATAGCAATGACGGTTTAACTCCAGAGACAGCTGTAAGGACATGGAAGGGCGCATATTCTAAACTTACAGTAAAGGGTTCATGGGATGATAACACCATCGTGCTGATGGGAAAGAGTGACCAATCCGTAACCAACGACGGTAGCGATGGCTTCCCTTGCAACAACGATTATTACTCTTCATCCGAAAAGTGGGAGAATGCCAAAGCTTCTTCTCCTTTCTTCAGAAACACAACCATCACAGGAAGTTGGGATGGCGTTGACTACAAGGGTGTGATAGAGATGTATGGTGGACATTATAGGAACCATAGTATAGCCATCTTTGGAGATACCCGTTTCCAATATCTCGCCTTCAATCGCAATCCAAATAATACAGAAGGTGAGTATTACGATATTCTGTACTGCCAATTCAATAACCTGGAGATGGGCGAAGGCATACAGATGACGAACTATCAAAGGATGTACCCAGGTGATGGTACTATCCAGGGCGCAGTCTCTACCTCTTTCCAGATTTTTGGTGGTTTCATGGATGACAACCGCTTTTCACCATTATCAAAAGAAGGCAACCTCAAGAAGATGGATGATGCTCTGCCACATGGACGTGAGGGCTTCAAGATAAAAATCAAATCGGGACACTTCTCTACAATTTGTGTAGGTGGACGACAGACGACGGAAAAAAGAAATGGTGTGATGGGTAGCCCTAACATGCCTATCAAGTGCACTATTGATGTAGATATTGATCGTAAGTTCAACGATAATCACAATTATAACAATTCAGACCTTGACGTTGCCGTAGTTCTTGCTGGCAACCATGAGGGAGCTATGGTGGGCGATGTTGATATCATCATCAAGAGCGGAAAGATAGGCCGAGTAGTAAATGGTTCTTTGGGTGCAAGACGCGAAACAAGTGGATACAATGCACCTTACAACACTTATATGGGGCGCGCCAACATTCTGATAGACCCGGCACATTCAGAAAGTAACAATAAGAATACGGATGTCAATAGCCGTGTAGAAATCACCGAGATTTACGGTGGTAGTACAGGACGTGGTTTTACTAGTGGTCAATTGGTAGAAAACCCATTCTACGGTTATAGCACCATCACCATCAAGGGTGGAACCTTCTTGATTCCAACAAAATGTACACCTGAAGAGATCTTCAGCGGTATCTATGGTGCAGGAGCAGGTGGTATGAATGGTATCGGAGATGATACTAATCATACAACAGACAGCCGCATCCCTTACTGGACAGACAGCAGCACGAAATCGGTCATGGCTTTCGGCGACTATAATGCTGCCAAAGCTAATCTTTGCATGTATAATTGCTACAATGCTGACACACATACATATACCGAGGTAGACCCACGACTGACCCATAACAAAATAATCATAGAAGGAGGTATCTTCGGTTCTGAAACAAGAAAGATTGACGGAATCTATGCCGGAGGTAGCGGATATATGAGTTCTGACCTTTGGACTACAAATGGAAAACCAAGTAAGGATGGTGGAAACATATACGGAAAGGCAGGAGAAACCGTGGCCTCTATAACCATCAATGGTGGAGAATTCTATTGCAGCAAAGGTATCTTTGCAGGTGGACGTGGAACTGATTATTACTATGCTACCAAAGCATACAGTGGTACCCCTAACGAGTATCAAGACCTCGGTAAGATATACGGCAATGTTGAGTTGACCATTAATGGTGGCAAATTCCATTGCCCTATATTCGGTGGAGGATATGGTGTGGCTGATGCTAAACTCTTAAACTCAAACAACATCAACACCCTCAACAATATGGCACGCCTCTATGGCTCGTCTACAGTTAAGATTAATGGTGGTACATTCTTTGAGAATATCTATGGCGGTGGCAACATGGCTGTAGTGGAGAAAGGAACTAACGTTATTATTAGCGACAGCGCTGACATTAGAGCCGACGTGTTTGCTGGTGGTAATGGTAGAACAAAGCGTGCTACAGATAATTCGAACATTGAAAACAACACATGGAATCCTGAGATTGTAGGTAAGGTATTGGGTAATACCAACCTCACATTCTTTGGATCTACCAAGGTGGCTCCATATATATATGGCGATATCTATGGCGGTGGCAACTTGGCACAGGTAGGAGGCGACACACATATTAATATGTATGCAGCCAACTTTGCTGGCGAAATATTTGGTGGAGGTAAAGGTAGAATAACAGACGACAAAGGCTATGCCATTGCCGACGAAGGGTTGTATACCTATGCCAACGTAACGGGCAACACCTTTGTATCATTGGCTAAAGACCAAGGTGTGCAGATTAATGATAAGGAAAAGGAGGAAGACAACTTCTCTATCAACGTAATCTGGAACAGAAAATTAGACAGTACAAAAGAGAATTTCATTGAATGGAATACAAATAAAGCAGAATTCTTTGCTAATGGCAAATTCCTAAATCCTCATAATATATATGGTGGTGGCAACTTGGCATGCGAAGTAACAGGCAAGGCTACTCTCAACATTCAAAAAGGTATGACCCCATTCTCGCTTCTGAAAACGACGGAATGGAAGGTTGCATACGACGACAATAATAATCCACACTTCTCGGTATTCGGTGGTGGCTATGGTTTGAACACTACTGTAGGCAATACCGATGTGACAGTGAATGTGGAGGGCGACTATAGCGTTTACGATGCTGAGATAGAAGACGACACAGAACAGCTATCTAAGGGACAGACTCCACTACGCGCTAAAGGCGAAATGAATGTCTTCGACAATTCGAAGGGTATTCCTAACTTCACAATCTTGGCTGTATTAGGAGGCGGATATGCAGGTACTGTGAAGAACGACGCCAAAGTAACAATAGACGGCAAGACTTTCATTCATCGTGTATATGGCGGTGGCTTTGGTGACCCTACATCTACAAGCAATAACAATACTGGTAAGATTGGAGGCAACACCGAGGTATATATCCAGGGAGCCAAAATCTACGGTGACGTATTTGGTGGCGGTGCAGGCGTGAAGCCTAAGAATGATACCTATTTCACTGATGTAGCAAAGGTTGAGGGAACCACAAAGGTAGAGATATCTGATGACGCTCATGTATATGGAGATGTATATGGCGGTGGCGATATGGCTAATATTGGTTCGTATATAACTCATACAAATAAAGTAGAGTATTATGGCAACAAGCCTAAGAGCATTTCTACTTTCGACCAAACTAACGGCAACTTTATTAGCTATAAGGCAACAGACTATAAGTCGTTTGTCAACATCATTGGCGGTAACATCTTTGGTAAAATATTTGCAGGAGGTAAGGGTCTGAAGAAGGCTGAGGCTCCTGAATATAATAAGGTAGGACGAATAAATGGTAATACCATACTGCATATTGCCAATACCAACGAGGCGGGTATGGAGCGTATCACACCTATGGTATGGAACCGTGTATATGGTGGTTGCGCCTACGGCGTTGTTGATGGTAATACTCTTGTGCATGTCGAAGGCGGTATGCTCGGACTCAACATCTTTGGTGGAGGCTATGGCGATATTCCTATCACCAACGATAAGACTGACGACAATAGTGGTCAGTCTACAGCATCGTCGACACTTGAGCAGGTGCTTGGCAAGAAGGATACAAAGAACGAAGGTACCTATGCCTGCATTCTTGGCAACACCAAGGTGCAGATAGATGGTGGTGCATGGCTATGGGACCGCAAGGCTGACAAGAACGGTAACATCACTACATGGCTCGACGTTCAGACTGATAATGAGAAGGTGTGTGAAAACCTTGATGAATTTAAGGATATCATATACGCCATACATAATGCTAACACCCTTGGCGAGATTACTAATGCCAAGGCTAAGGCTGCTATGAGCAGAATTATCAACAATAAAGATACAAAGGAATTCTTTGAAATGACAGATGGAGACTTCGGTTCTGCAAGATTCTCAAAGAACCACAATATCTTTGGTGGTGGTAATCGTGCTTGCTATGTAGGCTATGGTATAGATGGCAATAGTACAGGTGATGGTACAGGAGAGGCAATAGTGGAAATAAACCATTCGCCTGTTACTGAGATCATTGGTGCCAATGGCAAATCGATATATTAGACTTCACCACTCTGCAAGGTCTATGCTGGTATCTTGCAGAAAAGAATTCTAATAACCCACAGTTCTCGGTATTTGGTGCCGGATATGGTGCAAACACCAAGGTTAGAAAAGCTACGGTGTATGCCCAGACAGGAGCTATGATAGAATTGAATGGTACACCTAACAAAATAGATGGAAAATCCTTCCGCTATGCAAGCCAAGAGGAAGACAGATTGAAATATACCAACTTCGAGACAAACTTGTATATTGACTACATGGCTGTATCGAAGGAAGACAAGAAGCTATACTATGGAAGCGTGGATGGTACAAGCGATGATGCTGACACCTTCCGCCGCTACTATAACACTCGTATGGCTTGGATTCTCGGTATTCCAGGCTTTACATTCCAAGAAATTCATGGTGGTGGTTTCTCTGGATATGTTGATGAAGACACTTATGTAGAAGCCAACAACCAGTTGGCTTGCTATAATATATATGGTGGTGGACTTGGAGCAATGCCTTATGGCACACTAAACGAAACTACAGATAAAGATAATCAATACGACTTCGGAAGCGTTGGCGGCGACTCGAAGGTGTTTATAAAGTCGGGCAACGTGGCAAGAAATGTATATGGCGGTGGTGCTGGTATTGAATCAATACGAGTAAGTGGCGACAATATCGTTAGCTTAGATTCTAAGACTGGCAGCATCATCGACTTCCCTGACATGGCTCGAGTTAAGGGTAAGACCGAGGTGCATGTATATGGTGAAAACGTGGGTGTACCTCCGTTGGTTATCGACCGCACCGTAATCATGGGTAATGTATATGGTGGTGGCGACGTGGCTAACGTGGGCTTGGATAGCCAAAAGGCTACAGCTGAAAAGATTGATGTAGCTAAAAGCCTTACTCCTTCTAACTTCACTTCGTTTGTAAATGTTCGTGGCGGCACTATATTCTCAAAGGTATTTGCAGGAGGAAAGGGTCGTACGGCTGACGTATGTGGTGACTATACCAAGTTGGGTGGAATATATGGCAATGCGTGTGTTGTTACAGGTAGACCTGTGATGACATATCCATATAATGAATTTGCTACAGACTCTACTACAGAATATACAAGCACCAGCCTCGACCCTTCTAAGCAACAATACCTGGTTAATCCTGATGCTACAGTAAACAAAGACCTAATGCCAAACATCATGAACAGTGTTTATGGCGGAGGTCAGAATGGTACGATATATGGCAACACTCTTGTTGCTATCAAAGATGGTGCGCTATATTACAACGTCTTTGGTGGAGGATGGGGAGACGAAGAGACCAATACCTCTGCCAACATTACTGGTAATACCAACTTGAGCATAACAGGTGGACAGGCTATGCTCACCTCGTATTGGTCAACAACAATGCGCAACTGGGAACCAGCAACTATCGTTGGTGACAAGACTTATTCTCCTCAGTATATACCAGCAACACAGAAATTTAAAGTTAACCATAATATTTATGGTGGTGGTGACAAGACTTGCGTTGTAGGCGAGAAGGATAAAGATGGCAATCTTGTTGCTAACAGCGGTAATACATATATAAAACTTGAGAAAGGTTTGCTCCATGATAACACTCAGCTATTGTCGGGAGTTTCTACTACCCAATTCTTCAGCTCAAATGAGTGGAAGGAGATATTTAACAAGGTGGGTTCTCCTCACTTCTGTGTATTTGGTGGTGGATTTGGTGAAAAGACCTTTGTGCTCAACGATTCGCATATAGAAGTGGCTATGGAGGCTCGCGGAAGCATAAATAAAGGCAATGACATCATAAAAGGTGAAGAACATAAACACTTCTTCAGCGACTATTCGGTGATGGATATCGTGGGTGGAGGATTCTCTGGACAGGTAAACGGAACTACACATATCAATGGTGCAGGTGGTGCTTCTTGCCGTCGTGTGTTTGGTGGTGGTTTCTATAGTTCTGTAAAGGCTACCGACATAAACATCAAGGCTATAGACTGCCAAGACATCTTTGGTGGTGGCTTTATGGGTGATGTGGAGAAAGAAACTAAAGTCGTCATCGGTTCACAAGATAGTAAGACTTCTACTTTTGGTAATGATGATATTTATATTCATGGTAACATATATGGTGGCAACGACGTATCGGGAGCTATAAACATAGTGCTCGACAGCAATGGATATTTCAAGGATAATGGCGGTACGGGTACCAATGTCAATATCTATGGCGGTCATATCTATGGCGACGTATATGGTGCTGGCAATGGTAACTATCTGTATGCTCTCGACAAAAAGGGCAACAAGAAGGTTACTGTAAACGAATATTATCCTGTAAACCCTAACGATTCAGAATCAGAGACTATTCCTTTGGTTTATACTGTGCCTATGCGTGAGACTATGCCTTCATACATGGCAGCAAGCGATGCAGCAAAGATTGTGAACATAAACTCATGGCGCCCTATCACAAACAAAGTAAATATCGACATCAAGGGTAACTCTACTTCGGATATTATCACTATCGATGGTGATGTATATGGTGGTGGAAACTCTGCTTCTGTACAGAAATCTGATAACCAAGTGGGAGCCATAAAGATAAATATTGGCAATAATGTCAATATTAGAAGTGTGTTTATGGGTTGCAACGGTGAGGCTCTCTTTGCTAAGTCTGAAGACAACGACTTCATGAACAAGTTCCAGAAACTCAATGGCGATGTAGAAAACGGAAAGGAACTTAATCTTGCAGATACCATCGACTGGATTAACGATCCTTCAAACAAGGGTATCAGCACCATATATCTTTCAACAGAAAATGCACAGCGCCCACTTGTATACCCTCACCTACTCGACCTTTATTTCCAGTCGGTAGAGACTGATATACAGGGACAGCTGACATGGAATGGAAGTGAAAGTGGCGATGGACTTACCAACTGTACTATTGGTACTTTCTGCTGCGGTGGCAACCGTGGCAACATGAGTGTATATCCTAATCCGGTAGGTAATGTTATTGACTATACCTTCCCTGCTGGTCTTGTGATAACAAACAAGATTGTGGGAGGTTGCAACAATGCTAACTATAATTATAAGGATTTGGTTACTCACGAGGGTGGCTATCTTCTTGGTAACACTCATTCAGAATATCCATTCATAAAGCTCACTATCAAGAACCAGTTTGAGCCTAAAGAAGACAACAATGCTTATATTGGCGGAAATGTCTATGGCGGATGTTATCAAGCAGGTACAGTACGTGGTGATATTGTAATAGATTTTCAGAGCGACATGCTTGGAGGTAAGTCGAAAGAAAAGCTCGACAATTCTAACGACTTCCTTTCGTCTAAGCCTCAATATTCAGCTCTGAATGTATATGGTGGAGGCTATGGTATGGAGAGCTACGTATATGGCAATACTGACATTATTGTGGCTGAAGGATTGAAGTGTTCAGCTCCATCAACATCTTCTTCTGGAGAATTTAATGCATCTGGCGTTTCTGCCAACTTCGTATATGGCGGTGGCCAGCAGGGAAATGTTATCGGTGTTACTAACGTTGATGTATTAAATGGTCATATCTACAAGGCTGTTACTGGTGGTTCTTACTCTGGCTATGTATGGGGATCTACACAGGTTAAGGTGGGATATCCTATATATTATAAGGTGAAAGACAAGCAGTCGGGCATCTATCTCTTGGACCGTACAGATAAGAACAATAAGTATATAGACCGTGAGGGCAATACTGAATCAGGTGCTATCCTCTCTGACCTTGCCTCAGAAACTATTAAACAAGACATTAAACTAATCGCTGGCGATATTATTTCGCAAGCTGTTTATGAGTCTATTATAGGTAAGCAAGGTCTTACTGCAGAATTTGTAAAGACTGATTGTTTTGAGAAATGTGTATCTTCGCCAGCATCTCCTCTAACATGGGATGACATAAACATTCAAATTGGTGAGGCGGTATATGGTGGTGGATATTCTGTTGCCCAAGGTACATCGGTTTTGGCTAACGACTCTACCGTGCTGAAATATACAGATAGATACAATATCGATAAAGCTTTCACTACTGAAAATAGTAGACTGGTGGATTTGGCAGAACTGCCTAACGGAACTACAAAGGGCTTTGGTGGAAATACCACTATCCTTGTAGCCGATAATAGCGCCCCATCGTCAACTCGCGACCATATCACTATCTCTCATCAGGAGATGAAGTCGATAGTATTGCCTAACGGTACAGACCTCTTCGGCTATTACTATATGCATAAAGATGGTAACTATCGATTTATATCTCTTCAGGATAGCTATTTCTATGGAGACGGATATGACAAGCCTGTTGGACAAAGTGATACAGATAAGAATATATACATGTATGATAGCGAAGGTGGTATCTTTGGCGATGGTCACCAGTCGTATGCAGAGGGATTCCGTAGTGCTGACCTCACAGGATATGGCTTTGCGGGTACAACTATAAATAATCCTAAGATTATAAACACCTTCCAGCGTATGGATATTCTACGTTTGGAGGATAACTGCTTCAATGTGCTTGGTGCTCGCGACTATGCTACCAACGTAACAAACAAGACTCCATATTCTATTGCTCGTGTGGGCGAGATACAGATGTTTGCCAAGAATATCGCTCTTGATGGCAATAAGCTTCAGGATAAATCTGTAAAACGTGCTCGCAACTATATGGGTCTGGCAAACAACATCCACTACGTGGGTGCTGTTACATCAAACGTGCCTTTCAATGAAGCATCAAAGGAAGCTTGGCGCAACGATACTGGCGAGGTTCCTGCATCTGGCGATTATGCTAACAAATCATATCTCGAAGTAAAACAAAGCTACATCGACCAATACAAAAAAGATCAAGACGAAGCAACATTCCAAAAGCGTAACGAGGGTACTGCAAAGAATATGATAGGTATTGCCTCGGGCTATGCCTTGAAGATTCAGAATGTACAGGAACTGTATGATGCCAACAAAAAGATTGTTGACAAGATATATTATGGTCCTATCTATGGTGTGATAGAAATGAACCTCATCGACGTAAGAGAAGATGAGGGTGGTGGCTATGTATATGCTGACAATGTGCATAAGCGTGACAATGGCAATACTCCAGACTTCCTCGAAACAACAGGTAACTTCGTATTCCCTTACGATACTAAGCAGAATAGATATATCGTCGACGACTGTTTCCCTACTGGTTTCAATGGTCTAAAGACCAATGATCCTGATTCTGAAATAGACGTACACTATTGGTATGTAACAGGTTTCAACTACTATTACAATGCTCACATCACCGGCTTCACATATAAGGACGCTATGAAATTCAACAATGATAATAGAGATGGTCTTACTGTTCTTGCGGGTCTGAAACCAAACCAACCTGTAACTATTCATAGTTGGAAGATGCGTAGCGGACATCCTACAGATACAAACGAATATTCTTGCGACCTGGAATATCGCAACTATCTCCCTGATAAGACCGAGGGCAATGTAGATATCGACAATAAAAATGTTGCCGGCGGATATACTCTCCGCGTTGGTGGATCATCATCGTATACATATTCCAACCCTGAAGCTTCGGATACCGAAGATGCCAACAAAGGCTTTGCTGCAGTATTGCCAATGAATGCTACAGGCGCATTCGATAGCAATAATTATATTCGGCAAGCCCTTCCGTCAGAACTTAACAATGGCGATGCAAAGATATCATTCGAACTATCGGATAATGTAAACAACACCACAACAGAATATTTCAACAAGCATTTGTCGAAGAAGTGTCTTGCCACTCTTATCCTTAAGGCTCCTGCATATAGCGTATATAATAGCGAAACTGATAATAAGCCTATTATCAGTAAGGTGGCTACGTCTACATTCTTCACTCTTTCTGCTACTGGTAACTACGAGAAGGTTGAAAATAATACAAATCTATCTGAAGGCAAAGACTATTATATAAAAAATGGTATAGAAGGAGAATATGCAAAAGTAAATACTACTACCAAAATATTCAAAAAGAATGCAGATGGATACGCTCCTGTAAATATCAAAGATGTTATAGCAGGTGATAACTATTTCTGCGAGGTGCCACGTGTCTATACATATACCATCTACCTGACTATAGAATATGTGCAGGGTCCGAATATCAATGGTAATATTACTGTTGACAACTGTGCTTTGCCTGGTGAGATGATTCGCTTGAAAAAGAATAATGTCACCATCGCTGCCGACCAAGCATTCTCTGCTAATGGTTACTATTGGCGAATTGGTAAGCGTAAGAAGAATGCTGATGGTAAGTGGGAATTCGAAGACAAGACAGAATGGAATACCACTAATAAGGCAACAGGCTACGACACATATAAGCAAGGTGACGCCAAGACTGCCGAAGGTCTTTTCAAGAACTGTAAATATGATAAGACTAACGACTATCTGGATATCCCTGCCTACTACTTCATGAATGGCTATGGTGTGCAGCTTGGTATCACCATGAATGGATTGGATAAGATCTTCACAGTAGATATGGACAACGATAATGAATTCTTAATCCATAACTACCACCGCATGAATCCTCACAAGGAAGGTCTCGACCTTCATCTTGCTGAGGCTATTAAGCGTGCTAAAAAAGAAAAGGATGCTGCTACAGGTACTACAACGGTTCCATTTGCAGAACCTCGTATCTACATCTCTGATTTAAGCGATCTCACAGCTTTCATCAACTTCATTGACACCATAGGCGCAGACGGCAAAGTTCCTCGATATGGTGCCAACGCTCAATTTGTGCTCCAAAAAGACCTTACTGTACCAAGCGACTTCGTTTGTGGCACAGGCATCTTCCAGGGTATCTTCCATGGTAATGGTCATGTCATCCATGGCTTACCTCAAGATAAGTCTCTCCTCGCAGAGAACCAAGGTCAAATCTATAACCTCGGTCTTGAGAGCGGTAATATCGCAGCTAAAGGCAGCACCAATGGTGGCGCCTACCATTGCTGCTTCGAGCAAAATCCATCATCATCCCCATCATCAAGTGAAGCCTCATCATCCTTGTCCGATGGCGTTTCTACGCCATTCGCTCCTATCGTCTATCGCATGGATGGCTCTACCGACACCCACTACACCTCTGATGATTTCAAATACGGCCGTGTAGCCTACGACCTCAACGAGTACTACCTCCGTGCTCGCTATAGCAATGATGCCACTAAGCCTGACGACATGAAGGCTCTAAAATATGTCTATGACTATTATGCAAATGGCGACTACCAGTATGCCAACCGTACTGATGCAATCACCGGTAAGAACACAGGCATCACCTTCCTCCGTACAGGTCTTGATAGCGACCTTCCTAACTACGAGCAGGCAGAAACCCGCCATAATCAAGCCCACGACATAGATAAAGCAAGAGTAAAAGTAGCCTCATCTTCAGCCTCCTCATCACCCCCATCCTCGTTCGACGGCGTTTCTACGCCGTTCGCCTACGAGCCTCTCTTCGATGACAACCATGCAGCCACCACCCTCGCTGCTTCCAACATCATGAACGACTTCATCTTCTGGGGGCAAAAGCTGCAGGCCACACCAGAGTCATGCCCACAGGCTATAGAGTCTCATCAGAATTGCTACATGACAAACCGTGTATACCGCACAGCTGGCTATTATGGCGACACCAAGCTTGACGCATTCCATTACAATGCTTACAACTACTTAGGTGGCATCATGACTACCTATGTACATCAACCAAGCATCACTGCTATCGACTTCACCTGTAAAGGCGATATCAGCAAATCCACAGGAAAAAACAATGGTATCTTCTACCCTCCTGTCGATGACAATGCTAAGGTATTCAGCGACTTCAGCGTAAAGGATGATGTCACCAAGAATCTATTGGTATATACAAATAATAATGTTGATATAAACAGCGACACCGAGGCTTACGATGTAGTAAACAAAAATCTCAGCTACAACGAAAGTACAAGAGAGTCGCTGATAAAGGGACATCATGTATTCACAAATACAGAAGGCTTCACTACAGCCTTCCTCCACCTCGTGGAGCGCACTGCAGATAATAAGAATAGCGAAGGCGGTATCTGTGAAAACAACAACTTCTGTGCGCCTTTACCATTCACCGTTACCAACCGTGCTTGGTATGTACGCAAGCCGCAGCAATATGCAAACGACAACACTGGCGCTTGGGAAGGAATCTGCTTACCATTCACCATTCATAAGGTTGTAGCATCTATAAATGGTGAGATCACTCACTTCTACGGCACACCAACTGCTGATGAGCTATCAACACCATCACTAAATACTCATACCTTACACCATGAGTACTGGCTTCGCGGTCTTACAACTGTTGACAAAAATGGTACAGATATAGCTGCCACATTCCAGCGCCCAGGCTTAACCAGCGATGGTCTCTTCATGCCTATAGCCGAAAGCTCTGGCTCTCCATCTGCAGGCTCTGGATCTACATCTGCAGGCTCTGGCTCTCCATCCTTGTCCGAAGGTGTTTCCTACACCTTCGCCACCCCATTCTTCATAGACACCTATGAATCCCGCCTCTACAACAAGGACGCCAACCCTTACTATGCCACCCCTCACACCTACAGCAACTACCCATTGCTCACCTCTGAGGTGCCATACATAGTACGCTTCCCTGGCGAGGGCTATTATGAGTTCGACCTCTCAAGCAAGTTCTACAACGATATCCTTGGCAAGAGTGAACCTGAGCAGACTGTTGCTTTCAATGCTTATGGTTACGAAAACATGGAAACGTCGTATGGCTCGATAACAATCCCTGTTACTAAGCAAATGGCTACAACAAAAGATGGCTACACTCATTGCGGTACATTCGCTGCCAAAGATATCAAGAAGGATGCCATCTACAGTATGAACGACAAAGGTAACGCTTTCATCTCTGAAGCCTCTACTGCTACAAGCGTGATGCCGTTCCGTACATATATGACAGCAAAGACTACTAAGGCAAAAGCCATGTCTTATGCTCCATATATGATAAAGATTGCTGAGTCTACAGGCATTGACAAGATAATACCAGAGATAGGTGTGGCAGACAAGGACGAGGCTACAGGTAGCTATCTAATTGTTCGCCCTCTTACCAATAACAAGGTGCGAATAGAGAGTAATATCTCTACTACCATCTATGTATACACTATAACAGGACAGCTCTACCGCATCCTCGATGTGATACCAGGTAATTCTGTATATAGCGGATTCCAGCAAGGAGCATATATCTTCGGCAAGACAAAGATAATGGTACAATAAGTGATGAACTTCTGCGTTAAATATCACAGGTATTTTGATAAAACAAATATCTAAAAGAATACTTATGGCTGAGCAACCATCATATTCAACCACAAAAAACGGCAAACGCCTAATCTATATAGATGGCGTAGGCTGGCGCTATGCCACAGAGCACCGCATGACACGCTGGCCTCTGTGGAAAGATAGCCGTAAGCCTGGTACATATATGATAACGCTCAATATAAATGGTAGCCAAAAGCTTCTTGGCACCCTTGCTGGTAGCAGCGCTGCCATATACGGTTGGATGAAGGAACACCCAGAAGAGGTAAAGGCTGCGAGCGCCGATGCTTATTACTACCGCCATGCGCTGCTGGGCACAGGGGCTATGCCTTTTGTGCTTAAGCCTGTCGTAGAAACGACAGGCCACAAGGAGCAAGCAAGCGATAAAGCCCAAGCAAGCGATATGCAAGCAAGCGATAAAGCCCCAACCAGCTATATGCAAGCAAGCGATAAAGCCCCCGATAGCTATAAGGCCCCTACCAGCTATAAGCAGCCATCCTCGTGCGGTGGCGTTTCTACGCCATCCGCCAAATCTCGCACCCACTTTCCGCTACCAGCCCTATCTCAGCCTGGCGCTCCGCATATAGAGCTTAGCCCATTAGGAATAAAGGTGAAGGAGAGCTTAGAGCGTATGCCGCAAGTAGAGCCAAAGATAGAGCTGGTATGCTACTCGATAATGCCCAACCATATCCACTTTATAATAGCTGTAAGGGGCGAGCTGAACAGACCTATCGGCACAATAATCCGCTCCTTTATGGGAGCAACCTCTCGCTCGCTTCATATGCTAAAGGCTGAAGGCAAGATACAATGGAACTCTGCTGCAGCCAGCATAGCAAGAAAGGCATCTACCGAGAAGCCATCGCTATGGCAACCAGGTTATTGCATCGGCATATGCCATACGGAACAAAAGCTACACACCCGTATCGGCTACGTCATAGAGAATCCATTCTTTGGAATACTCGAAAACGAGCGCCACGACTTCATGAAGCGTACAATGATGCTTACCATAAAAGGTCGTAGATATAGCGGATATGGCAATATGCTCTTATTGAAAGAGCCCGACCGCTTACAGGTGTTCTGCCACCGCAATCATCCTGTTACGCATGAGCCATACCATCTGACGCAAGACTTCAGAGAAGAAAAGCAAGCTATACTCAATGCTGCAGCCGATGGTGTAGTAATTGTCACTCCTGGTATATCGCCAGGTGAAGCCGACATAATGTGGTCGGTAATCCAAAACGGAGGCAACGTGATAAACATACAGCAAGAGGAAATACCTATTAGCGACAAATGGCACCCCGAGAAGGAACGTCGCATATATTGTTCGCAAGGACAAATGCTTGTGCTCTCTGTCCACGACCTACCCCACCAGACTTTCTATGACTGCATGGGGCAAGAGATACCGATGACCACCAGCTATGCTCGCTTTCATCTCCTCAACTTCGTTGCTGAGGAACTTTGCCAAGAAGGCATAGAGAATGAATGCGGACTATGTATTTGAAAATAAACAAGACAACAACAAGATAAATCACTCGATATATGTATATAAAGAATAAGATAATAACAAAAGAGTTGCTATATGCCATCATGCTGCTTTTCATGACGGTATGGGCGAATAGTGCAGTAGCAGACAACACTATCAAACGGGACGTAACCCAATATCCTCCTGTCTACAAGGAGAAATGTCTATATTCTACCGATTTCCAAGATTGGCCAAATATTACATCAAGCGACACAGAGACGGAGATAAACAAGAATAAGAACGGGCAAGGGCTCAAGACAATAGATGGTCAGCCACTTAGCTTCTATCTTAAGCAAACATCTGTTAAGAATGATGGACATAATAACAAATCAACTTGGTATGATGATACAAATAGAGATTTCTCTGTTAGCGATGGCTGGATGATGGCAGAAAAGAAAGCTGACCCATACGCCATAATATCAGAAATTAAGAATGTTACAAAGATTGTTTATATTCAAACATCTACAGGCAGCGATCGTGGTTGGGGATTGAAAGCTAAAAGCAAGGATGATACCGATTGGACAACAATATACGATACTTACATCAACAAAATTCCTGCTATAAATAATGTAAAAGGAAACTCTAATGGTCAGAGAGTAGAAATAACGAAAGACCTTAAAGGCAATGAGCTGAACCTCAAAGATGTGCAGTTGATGTTCTATAGCCTCAACCCTGCACAAAACGCTTACATGGAGTCTCTGGAAATCTATGGCAACGTAGAAGTTAAAGAGAATGTTAATATTACATATTATGATACTGATGGCACAACAGAACTCGGCAAGGAGACTGTTGATGCAAGCAAACCTTTGGCTTTCAAGGAAGGTATAGAAAAAAAGGTTACTATTCCTGAAGGTTACAAATTTCGTGGTTGGTTTGATGGAACGGTAGAATCGTCAGAGAAGGTAGTAGAAGGCTCTGAGCTATATATCGACCTCTATCTCTATGCGAAAGCTACACCAGAGGAAAAGGCTACCGATGGTAGCAACTACATCTATAACCTTACAAAAAGCAACTTCTATCAAGAAGACCACGAGCTGATAAATATTGATGGAGGTGCATGGCATGATGTAAAACATGGATGGAGCTTCAGCAAAGGTGGAACTATAACCCTAAGCGTGGCTAAGAAAGCACATATCAATATTGCATTATGCAAAGAGAGTAAAGACGGTACCATTACCGTCACCGATGCAAGTGGAACGGAATGGGCAAGCTTCAAAGCTAAAGCAGCAGATGGAGATGTAAAAGGAATAGACTATAAAGGCAACACACCAACCACGCTTACTATCAGCATGCCTGCTGGTGCATATATACATGGCATTGACCTTAGCAACTACTTGCCGGTGTATGTAAGTTTCGATTGTTCAGACAAGAACATACAGGGAGTATGCCCAGAGAAAATACTTTGCGACCCTAAAACAGGCCTTGCTAAAATGCCAAACCACGTACAGTTGGCGCGCGAAAGATATACTTTCGTAGGCTGGACTGATGGTACTAACATTTATACTTCAGGCAGCGACTATGCTTTTGAGCAAGACGTAACCCTGAAGCCTGAAATGAGAAAGAACACTCTCGGACTGTATGATACAAACAGCCCGATAGAGGTGGTATGGCATTTCGATTACAGAAAGGCACACCCTATCAGTATCAATAATAAATCTACCAATAAAGTATTGCCTTATACAAAGACAATAATGGTAGAAGGCGAAGAGCAAGACATCACATTGATGATGGATGCTTCGAATGGTAAAATTGACAATACCGACGAACGTATAAACCTATTAAGTAATGGAGCTGAGGGTGCACAGATAAACAATAGTACATTGTTCACAATACCTGCCGTCTACGGCATGACCATTACCATACATGCATCAGATAAGGTTGACGACACATCTAATAACAACGAAACCATCTTTGGTTCCGGTGCTACTGATGCGTGGATAGAAGTTAGCGATGATAATGGCTATACAGTACCTGAAGAGCTCGTAAAGATCACTGATAAAAAGACAATAACCTTCACCTATAAGGGTGATGCAGAGAAAGCTAAAATCAATATTCTAAGGTCAGGTACAAATAACTCATGGGGTTTTTATAAGGACTTTACTGTGACATATCCTGTATTGCCAAGTATAGACTTTGTAAAGACAATCTCTAACCAAGACCTTACAACATTCCCTAACGAAAACGTAGAGAATGCTGGTAATGTAAAGGCTGAATTAAAGAATCCTGAAGCCACCTTGCATACTAATATAGGAAAACGCTATAAGGAAGGTGATGTGGTTACGATTTCTGTTTCACCAAAGTATGGCTATAAGCTTACTGAATTTAAGGTAAATGGCGTTGTGAGCACAGCACGAACTATTGACCACACTATCGTTGCTGGCAAAAACACAATCAGCGTAACTTATGAGCGTGAAAAGTTGTATAAGGTTTCTGTAAGTTCTGCAGATATCAAACTTGGTTCTTTCACCCTCACTAATTCTAACGACAACTTCTATACCGAGACTCGCAACAAAGATAATATCATAACAAATGCTGAATGTTGGTATACAGAAGGAACAGAGGTTACCGTGAATGGCGATGCCTCGATTAACTATATGCTCGACTATTGGTCGGATGGCACAAATAAGCTATCAGAAACCGACCCTTACATCTTTAAAATGGAGCCAAAAGACCTTACCATCATTGCCAACTTCAAGCTTGGCTACATTGGTAATGTGGTATTCAAGCTTCCTGAGGATATGGTGAATGGAGCATCTGATGATAACGATGGAACCTATAGCATTACTCCTGACGAGCTAAAGAACGTAAGATCGTTTGCCATACCATCAAACTATACTTTCTATAGAAGTAAAGATGCAGCAGGCAAAGGTTCTACAATGGCTTATTGGGTTATAGAGAATAGCAGTAGCGAGAATCAAAACCGCTACGAACCAGGACAGCTATACTCGTTTAGAAATCCTAACGAGACCCTCACCCTTGTGCCTGTATTCAAAGACAACCTTGCTACTGCCGACAATCGTCTCGACACCACTATAGTACGTTACGACTTTGGTCGCAACATACAAAATTATTATGACCCTAACCTAAAGCAATATCGCAAGGTATGTGCGCAGCCTGTAAATATAAGCCACAACCAGAAACCTTATTGGACAGCACAGGCATATGTGAATGTGGTAGAGGAAGGTACAGACAAGTCGCATACACGCGATTTCGCTATACTATGTGATACTGGCACCGATGGCTATATCCGCAATACCGACCTTGACAGCTGGTGTGCTTTTGGTCCAGGCACCAAGCTATTAGTACCTGCAGGTAATGGTACAAAGATTACTATGCTTACATATTCAAAGATAGTAACGACGAAGTTTGATGGCGTGGTACCTACACTCGATGTAGAACGCACAAACACAGAACGCAAGAAAGCAAATAGCGAAAAGATATTTGTATATAGCTATACTACTAATAGCTCAAAAAACAACGTGGCTATTGAGATTGGTAATGACTATTCATACTATCAATGGTTGGAATTGGAACTACCAAAGGCAAACATGGTAAATCTGCACGCTACCGTTGATGATAATGTTCATGGAAAGGTTGCATCAATAGAATCTGCATCAGGAAAATATGAAACCGAAGAACTTGACGATGGAGGCTACGCTTTCCAGAAGGGCGACCGCGTGAGAATGACCATTAAACGCAAGTTCGGCTACGAGCTCGACAAGATTGTAGACCCTGCAAAGAAAGACAAGAATGGTAATCCTCTTGCCGTACTTGAGATTATTGACGACAACACTGTAAAAATGGTAGGACTAAATGATGTTTCTACCACAAGTATTGTTACCAAAAATCCAGATGGCACCTGGGGCGTGGCTACAGGTGACAATAAGACTGTGTTTGTATTAACAAAAACAGAGCCTACCGAAGAAGAGGCAAAGAAAGGTGGACGTACAAGCTATACAGTAGAGTTTGACATCACCACTCATCGCAACCTTGAGATATGCTTCAAGGAAAAGCCTACTTTCCACATCACCTACAATCCAGGACAGCTTGCCTCAGGTACTGCTCCTGAAGCAACATGGGTGGAGAAAGGCGATAGGTTTACAATACCAACAAACAAGACCCTTTACTATGAGGGAAATACCCTCGACCATTGGGTAGACGAGAATAATAATATCTTTACTATCGGCACAGAATATACAGCCGAGGGTAAAGACCGCCGTCTGTTCCCTGTATTCAATGCCAATGCTTTCAACTTCTACGACCTTGCCGCAGAGGCTAAAGCTACATGGTATCTAAACAAGAAAGAGGGTGCACCTACTATCAACTACGAAAAGACAAAAGGTATTCTCGTCACTCAGCTCAAGAATTCTAAGGGTGAGAGCATCGACATAAAGGTAGAACTTGACGCTACAAATGGCGGTAAGTTTAATAATACCGACTCTACAAGAACCGAGAGAATTCAGATTAACAGCAATTCTGTTATAGAGTTTCCTTCTACACCAAACTGTGTAGTAACGTGGGTTGCATCAAGCGATTTCGAGAAGATAAAGATTGCTGATAATATAGTACATACCGACGCAACAGATAAGCGACAAGTAGAAGCTGAATGCTCTGGTAAATCAGCATACGAGAAGATAGAGTTTATAGATGGTATCTATAGTAGATATTTCAGCATAACCTATAAGCCACAGGATGTTGCAACCAAGCCTACTATAGAATCGCTGACTTGTGGTGGCACCACCTATAATGCAGCAGAGATAAAAGATCAGATAGCCAAGAATAAGCACGTAACCTTCCACGTATCGCCATGGGAGCTAAACGAGCAGATTCCTGATGTTAGCGGTACTGCCACTAATGGTGGAAAGGTGGTAGCTACAAAAGCAACTATCGAGACCAAGGAGTGTGTGGCTACTGTTCATACCGCCAGCGATGTTATCACCGAGACTTATCCTATAGTATTCGAGTTTAACACACCAGAAGAAGGAAACGACCCTAAGGTTGAGAAGATTAATATCAATGGAGTAGATTATACACAGACCTCGAACGAAATCTTTGATGCTCCACAGAATGGTGCTATAAAGATTAAGTTTAGTCGCACAATGAATGATGCGACTATTACAAGCACAGAAAACAACGTCACATGTACTGCAAAATCAGACAACGAGCTTGTTTTCAAATACTGGGATGCTCCTCAGGGTGGCACAGTGACGTTCAATATTACTCCAGAATCAAAGACGTTTACCGACATCTACACTAAGACATGCCAAGAGCCTATCACCATAAAGCTCCACATCATGGATGATGACGAATACTACCATCACCACAAATTCGACTTTGTGGTAGGCAAAGATGGCAATATCGACGAGGCAATAAAGGCTGCCAATGGCGAAGCTGAAGGTAAACCATACAATAACAACAAAACCAATGGACATAGATACTATATCTTTGTGCCTGATGGCGAATATAAATTGACTGGTAATGGCACTATCCGCTTTGTAGGTGAAGGACCTGTAGATGAAACGGGTACAAAGCGCCCTGATATGAACGGAAAGAATAATGGTCAGACACATATCAGAAAGCCAAACATCTCTATCATCGGACAGAGCAAAGACAACACGATAATAAGAAACCACCCTATCGTAGAGGGTATCAGCTATACGGCAACATTGTATGTAGAAAAGAACGATACTAACTATACTAACTTCTATGCAGAAGACCTCACCCTCGAAAACGAGTTCGACTATTGGGGTACAATGGCAGGACAGAGTTCAAGTTCTGGTGCCGGACGTGCTGACGTATTCTACGATTGTGGCAACAGAAGCATTATGAAGAATGTGGCTCTAAAGAGCTATCAAGATACATACTATTCTAATAATGCAAGTCCTGACTATCGTGGATATTTCGAGAATTGTGACTTCTATGGAGTGGTAGACTACATCTGTGGTAACGGAAACATCTGGTTTGAAAAGTGTAACCTTATACTCCGCGACCGTAAGGGCAACAATATCGCAGCACCAAGGACAGAGGTTGATCAAGAATGGGGATATGTATTTAACGAGTGTTCTATTAAACCTGAGTCAGACAATATGATAAGATTCACGGATAAGGATTGGACATTGGCACGTGCATGGAATAATTCGCCAGCATGTACATATTTGAACACCAAGATGTATACCCAACCACAATCCTATGGATGGGGTCGAGGCATGGATTCAAATCTTATGCTCCGTTTCCACGAATATAAGAGTATTGATGGTGCCGACAACATGCTATCGCTTGTTACACGCTCGCTTGCAGCTTGTGTGCCAGCAGTAGGCTCTGACGACGTTATTCTCAGCGATGAACAAGCTTCTGGATATACTCTAAGAAACGTTGTTGGTGGAACCGACGGATTTGAGCCAAACGAACTATGTATGCAGATAGATGCTGCTTCGGGAGCTAAAGCCGACTATGATGAGAACCATGAAGTATGGAACGACGACATAGTGCTTGATGATGATATTCTTAAATGGAATAAACATACAACGGCTCTCTGCTATGTAGTCTTCAAACTCAACGAAGCAACAAATAAATGGGAATACATCGATAACACCACCGACGCCATCATCAACCTTGCAGACTATGGCTCAGGCTATTATAGTGTGCGTGCAGCCAATCAACGTGGCGGACTTGGAGCAGCAACCAAGGCTATTAGATATATATTGCAAGATCCATATAAGCTTGAAATAAAGAAGGTTGGCGACTACAAGGAAGAAGGCGTAGACTATGGTTGGACAACAATCTGTCTGCCTTTCAATGCCAAGGTGCCTGAAGAAGTAAATGTATATGCTGCGACAGCTCATGGCAAGCAAACAGAGAGCGACAAGGTGGAAGACTTCATTATGACGCTCACACCGGTAGAGATTATCGACAGTTTGAAGGGATATATTGTTTATGGCGCTGTTGGCGACCATTACTTCAAGTCTACATCACGTACTTGCGACAAGTCAACCATCCTTACTGGCAACCCTACAGATGCAGCTATCAGTTCTACTAATATCAACTGCTATGTACTTGCCTATAAGACATGGGGACTTGGTTTATACAAATATACAGGAGCCACCCTTGCAGCCTACCGTGCATGGCTACCAGAAGATATGGTTAGCAAGAGCAACCAAGAAGACTTGGCATTAGGCAAACGAGGCATCTGCTTCGTTATCTCCGACCCTACCACAGGCATGAGCCACCCTATATACACCATAGAGACAAAAGATGATGCCATCTACAATATCTCTGGTCAGAGGGTGAAATCGCCTATTCAGCCTGGCTTATATATCTTCGGTAGAACAAAGGCTATGGTGAAATAAGAACAAAGCTATAGCGAAATAAGAACAAAGCTTTGATGAAATAAGAGGCTATAATAAACATATAGCCAATAAAGAAAGTACTATTATAAAAAAAGAGGGCGTGTCAAAACTCCCAATATAAATAAAAAAACTCGTTGTACGTTCTTGTGTGGATGTACAACGAGTTTTTGTTTTTCTACGAAAAGGAGCCTTGTAA